>Ga0182030_10002968_pt1 | contig 36154 bp, 29 predicted proteins | sample 812S3MmetaG_FD_121299 | JGI IMG/M metagenome (GOLD analysis project Ga0182030, IMG submission 121299) | Permafrost microbial communities from Stordalen Mire, Sweden - 812S3M metaG (Illumina Assembly) | ecosystem: Environmental > Terrestrial > Soil > Wetlands > Permafrost | place: Sweden...
ATCAAAGGTCTTTCTTCGAGTTCCTTCGGCTGGGTCCTCATCGATTCACCTCCTACGACCCCCATTGCTGACATCCTTGCTCTGAGTGCTCTTGCCGATGCCACTTTGCTCGTAGTTCGGGCGGGAAAAACCCCACGCGAAGCCATCGAGGAATCAGTCAAGAATTTGGGGCGCGATCGCATAATCGGAATCATTCTCAACAGCGTAGAAGGGCTCGATCGTGTTTACTCCAAGTATTATGGATATGCAAAACCTGAACCTCGCACAAAGTTGACCCCGCCCAAGCTTATCATGGGCCTGGGCTTGGATAAACACGCAGGGTAGCCTTAGGCAGCCAACCCCCGCACTGTGATGCCCCTTAACTCCGGCGTGGGCGGCCCTGGCCTTCGATCTTATCACTCCAAAGTTTTACGCCTGATTCCTAGCCAGGGGTGCTGGCCGGTAAACTCCACTTCCTTCACCTCCACGTTTCGCCAGGCACACCTGCTCCAACATTGAGGCCATATGATTGATCAAACGTCTGTCCGTCGCTCGATCGAACCTCCACGCGCCCTACCACGGGAGGGGCATGATCGAATGAGGGAATCCATGGGCCCCGGGGCTGGGCAAAATTCCCGTCCAAATTGCCTGGGTGGGGAAACGTCCCTCTGTAGAGAGCCAGCACGGAGGGAAAGTGGAAGCACCCGCATCCTAATTGCGGATGGCCATCCAATATTTCGCGATGGCTTGCGCAAACTGATCGAATCTCAACGGGGGCTGTGTGTCAGCGGGGAATCGTCTGTTGGGGCGGAGGTGGTCAGATTAGCCCGTGAACTCAAGCCCGACATCCTTTTGCTTGACCTTGGTCTACCCGGGCGCTCTGGGTTCCAGGTTTTAACCGACCTGGCGGCTCTCACCCCGCCGGTTCGTATTCTAGTGATGGCGGAGGCAGTCGAAGAAGGCCCAATCTTGGAGGCGTTCTATCTTGGAGCGCACGGGATCGTTTTGAAGGGGTCCCCGCGAGAGGTATTGTTGAGAAGCATTCGCAGCGTGATCGCCGGTCAGTACTGGCTGGACGGTGAGAGCGTCCCGATCGTCATCGAGGCGCTCCGGAAGTCCTTCCCTTCCTGGAAGGGGACGACGGGTGAAAAGGATTATGGGTTGACTCCGCGCGAATTGAAAATCGTGGAAAAGATTGCCAAGGGCTCCTCCAACAAGGAGATGGGCCAAGAGTTCAGTATCAGTGAAAGAACTGTCAAGCACCACCTGACGAATGTGTTCAACAAGTTGGGTATGTCTAGCCGCTTGGAACTTGCCGTTTTCGCCCTCGAGCATGGCTTGGCCAACAGAGGGTAGCCGGACGCACAAAGAAGGGCAGATGATACCTTTTGGTAATAATCCATCGAGTGGCCATCAAACGTGTCAAGGGGACCAGCCGAAGCCCGGTTCGCTTGGTTTGCGGGCAGTGGAACCTTGGGCCGGACAGCTTGAGCGGTAGACCGCCGATTTTTCTCCTAGGCGAAGCGTTTGTAAGGACTCCATGACGAAAAGAAACCTGTGCTTCGTATTCGCCACGCTAATCGCGGTGGTACTGTATTGGACTCCGCTGAAGACTCTGGCGACCTTTTCATTCGGCAGTGATATCTATTCCTATGCCACCGTCATACCTCTATTTAGCGCGTTCCTCATTTACCTTGAGAAAGAGCGAATATTCTCACGCGTTCGCTACGATTTGGGGATTGGATTGATCATACTGTTTTTAGCACTTATCATTCGTTCGTACTACCAGTGGCACTCGGCCGCGCGGAGTTCAAATGATTCCCTATCCCTGGTGATTCTTTCCTTCGTTGTGCTGTGGATAGGGGTTTTCGTTTTGTGCTACGGCACAGAAACTCTTCGGGCCGCAGCTTTCCCGCTGTCGCTCCTCCTCTTGATGGTCCCTCTCCCCCAGGCCTTCCTCGAAAGATCGATTTTTGTTCTGCGGGGCTGCTCTGCACAGGCGGCGGCGTTTCTCCTCAGGTTAGGTGGCGTTCCAGTTTTCCAAAATGGGTTTAGGCTTTCGCTTCCTGGCACCGATGTGGAGGTTGCCGAGCAATGCAGTGGCATTCGATCCTGCCTAGCCCTCTTTATTACTAGCCTTTTGATGGGCTACCTCTTTCTCCGATCCCCCTGGAGGAGATTATGGTTGGTCCTGGCGATATTTCCGGTTACGATACTTAAGAATGGTCTTAGGATTGTGACGATCTACGGGCTTACGATTCATCCGGGCTTGGGAGCGCTCACGCTTTGGATGCACAGGTATGGTGGAATCCCTTTCTCTTTCCTGGGCCTTTCGCTTCTGGCCTTCTTTGTGGCCTCTTTGCATAGATTTGAGGAGACTTCCACCGGGAGCCGATGGATAATTACCGGGGGCAACGAGTTCGAGAAAGAGCGGCAGATCAGGCTCTCGAATTGATATGCTAGAGAAAAACCTTGAGTCAAAATACAGGATTGGGGAGCGGCAATACGCCGGCCGCTCTTGGAGAAAGAGCCTGTGGCTGGTCATGTCCTCCGTCACTTTCGTCGCTCTATTCCCCTTCGGCTTATGGGCACAAGCCGGTTCGTCCCCGGCCCAAGCTGGTGGGTTTGGCACGGGTGCTCAGACCCCACTCCGGTTCGGCGGAGAGTCCGCGCCAAACAATCAGGTCTCGCTCAGCATGGGTGCGTCAACTCTCTATGATGACAACGTCTTTTCGATCGGCTCGCAACGGGTCAGTGATGAGGCGGTCTCTTTAAGCTCCCAACTCAACATGATGAGGCAGACTGAGCACGTGACGATCAATTTTGGGTACACGCCCTTTTTTATGTTATACCGGCAAAATTCTCAATTTGATCGGCTTAACCATGCCGCGAGCCTGAGCATGAACTTTCAACTGACCCCACGCTTCAGCCTGGGATTGCAAGATACATTTAGTTATTTAGACGGAATTTACCCAACCCTTACGGGTCAAGAGATTCTGTCCGGGTCCGCCTCGCCCACTGCCCTGAACCAGGCAATTGTGCCGCCTACTGCCAGAACTTTATCAAACACCGGCGGAATGAATCTTACCTTTACCAAGACCAGGAGGACGTCACTCACTCTCTCCGGCGGCTACACCCAGCAGAAATTCGGGAGCCAAGCGATAGCGGGCCAGCAGCTTTATAGCAGCAGGGGATTTAGTGGGGGATTGCAGTACCAATACCGTGTAACTGAGCACACAAATTTCGGTCTCCTCCTGCTTCATCAGGATTCTACTTACACCGGGGGCGAAGTTTTCGGCAACAGACTGCGCTCTCAGAGTGAAAGTGCGTTCCTCTCTATCGGATCGCACTTGTCCAATTCTGTTTCAGTGACCATCTTCGGTGGACCGCAATACGTCCGCACCATCGGTGCGACGGTACCAGGGGCTGGTATCGCGGGGAAATTCCTAGGCGCCGGTGGAGGAAGCATAACCAAGGAAGTTCACAAGACTGCTCTCAATCTATCTGTGCAAAGAACGGTCTCTTCTGGTGGCGGGTTGTACGCGGAGGTGGTTCAGACTTCCGCGGATTTCGGCGTGCGGCGGCGATTGGTGGGTCAATGGGAAGCTGGCGTGCATGGTATGGGCGCCCGCGTGGACACCTCCCTCTTTCAGGGTACCCCAGGGAATACGGAGTCCTTGACCGGGGGAATTGACTTCAGCCGGCCCTTACGGGGGGGCTCCGCGCTCCGCATCTCCTATGAAAATATGCACCAGTTGAGCGGCGGCACTCTGCCGATTTCGGCGGATTTCCTCCGCAACGAGGTGACGATCAGCTTCGACTTCCGACTTAAAGCAATTCCGCTGGGCCAGTAGCCATGCAACTGAACTTGAACCTGGCCCGCCTAGTTGGAAAATCCCAAAGTCTCGTGTTGTTCGCGTCCCCGAGGAGTTTGGTCCCCCCTCGCCGCACCATCCCAATTTGTTGATCTAACTTTTGACACAAGCGGACATTCTCCGCACGCCGTTTCCTCGCAGCAAGGTTTTCAACCTCGCCACGCTGCCTAACAAACCGGCAATATAGGAGATATGTGATGATAATGGATATTTTTGCCTTAAAGAAACCACGGAAGGTAGCATCGGAAAGCAAGCCGCCGTTGAATCAATCCGGTGAATACTCTGGCCGTGAGGACGAAGCTGATTTTACTCTGGTTCCGGAGGAGTTGTTTAGGAAGGTGTTGTCTCTCGAGAGGAAGAGGAGCGAACGGTCCCGGCATCGTTTCGTGCTCATGCTTGTGCATGCCAGCAAGCTCTTTCAGGGCGAGCAGGGGAAGACCGTACTTGAGGGGATAACCAGGGCACTCGCTACCTCAAAAAGAGAAACGGATTTACACGGCTGGTACCACAGCGGCCTTGTAATCGGTGTCATCTGCACAGAAATAGGTTCGACGGAAATGACCTCCAGACTTGCTGCCTTGCATTCCAGAGTAAGCTCCGCTATGCGACACAATCTCGACCTCGAGCACATGAATGAGATCCATATCTCCTTCCACGTGTTCCCAGACGATTTCGACAATCAGAATGGGGGCCGCTCTGCGGACATCAGACTTTATCCCGATTTAATGCCGCACGACAATGCCTCAAAAGTCTCTCGGGTGGTCAAAAGAGCGATAGATATCATGGGGAGCCTCTTCGCTTTGACCCTCCTCTCCCCGCTGCTCGCCGTTATTGCTATTGTGATTAAGCTGACGTCGAAAGGGCCAATCCTGTTCAAACAGACGAGAGTAGGACAGTACGGTGTTAGGTTCACGTTCCTGAAATTCAGATCGATGTATTTCCGGAATGACCCAAAGATTCATCAGGATTTCGTCCGGCAGCTTATTTCTGGGAAGGATGAGAGCAAGCGGGACGCTAGCGGGAGCGTTTACAAAATAAAGGACGATCCCCGGATTACGCCTGTCGGACGGTTTCTCCGGAAGACCAGTCTGGACGAACTTCCTCAGTTTCTCAACGTTCTTACGGGCGAGATGTCGCTGGTAGGGCCACGCCCACCCATTCCTTATGAGGTTGAGGCGTATGATATATGGCACAGACGCCGCTTCTTAGAGGCGAAGCCGGGGATTACGGGCTTGTGGCAAGTGGAGGGACGAAGCAGGACGAAGTTTGACGAAATGGTCCGCCTGGATCTCCGATACGCAAAGATATGGTCTCCTTGGCTCGACATTAAGATCCTCTTGCGGACGCCGGGTGCTGTTTTTAGGGGAGACGGCGCCTATTAATGCAGACAGAGCGGACTAGGAAGCAGACCGAGGGGAGAATTTATGATTAGAGTCGGCGTTATCGGTTACGGCTATTGGGGTCCTCACATCTTCAGGAATTTTCATGGTCTGGAAGGGTGTGAAGTGGCCTTAGTGTGCGATAAGAGCGCAGACGCGCTGCGGCGCGTCAAGCATGCTCATCCCAGCGTGCATGTTACTTCCGACCTTCAAGAAGCCCTGGCCGCTCCGGATGTGGACGCCATGGCAGTCATCACGCCGGTTTGGACGCATTTTGAATTGGCCAAAGCGGCGCTTGAAAATGGAAAGCACGTCTTCGTGGAGAAGCCTTTCACCTCCACGACGGCTCAGGCGGAGGAGTTGATCGAGTTGGCCGAGAGGAAGAACCTGCGAATCATGGTAGACCATACTTTCCTCTTTACGGGGGCGGTGAAAAAGATCAAGCAACTGGTCGATGAGGGAGCCTTGGGTAAGCTTTTTTACTATGATTCGACCCGAGTGAATTTAGGCCTCTTCCAGCACGACGTCAATGTGATTTGGGATTTGGCGCCCCACGACCTCTCCATTATGGATTATCTAATCAAGGAAAAGGTTGAAGCAATCGTGGCGACGGGCGAAAGACATTTGAATGGCCATGAGAATATAGCATTTATCACGGTTTATTTCCAGAGCAGCATCATCGCTCACATCAACGTCAATTGGCTGTCGCCCGTTAAGGTCCGGACCACCCTGATTGGGGGAGAAAAAAGAATGGTGGTGTGGAACGATCTGGAAGTGGACGAAAAAGTGAAGGTATACGATAAGGGAGTTGAGATCACCAACCCAGAGGGCGTCTATAATTTATTGGTCAGTTACCGCTCCGGCGACATGTGGGCGCCGAGGGTCGAGCAGACCGAGGCCTTAAAGGTGGAGTGCGGCTATTTCATTGATTGCATCAAAAGCAACACTACGCCCTTCAACGACGGCCACGCAGGACTTAAAGTTGTGAAAATGCTTGAGGCTGCGGACCTATCGATAAAGGAAAGGGGGAAAATCGTTCCATTATGAGCGAATTCCTTTGCGTTTCCCCTGACGTCAAGCTGGGAAAAGATGTCAAGCTCTCGAAGTTCATTAACCTCTACGGGTGTGAAATTGACGACGAAACCAAGATCGGCGCGTTCGTGGAAGTGCAGAAGAACGCCAAGATTGGAAAAAGGTGCAAGATCTCAAGCCACACCTTTATCTGTGAGGGTGTTACAATCGAAGACAACGTTTTCGTGGGACACAGCGTGACCTTTATTAATGACACCTATCCCCGGGCGGCTAATCCTGATGGAGCTCTCCAGACCCAAGCGGATTGGAAAGTGGAAACCACCTTGGTCAAAAAAGGCGCATCGATCGGTTCGGGGAGCACAATCCTTTCGAGGATAACGATTGGCGAAAACGCCATCATAGGGGCGGGAAGTGTAGTTACCAAGGATGTTCCTGCCAACGTGATCGTGGCGGGGAACCCCGCAAAATTTTTGAGAAAACTGAACCAGCAAAATACGGAGGCAGCAAACCATGGAATCTAATCGAATTCCCTTTCTTGACCTTGTGACTCCCCATCGGGAGCTCAAAGATGAGTTGGCGGCGGTGTTCGCGCATGTTCTCGACACGGCTGGCTTTATTGGTGGCCCGATGCTCGATGATTTCGAGCGAAATTTCGCCAAGTTCTGCGACACTCAGCACTGCATCGGGGTGAGTAGCGGGACGGACGCGCTGCGTTTCGCCTTGATGGCGGCGGGCGTAAAGCGTGGTGACGTAGTGGTAACTGTCCCCAACACCTTCATCGCCACCACCGAGGCTATTACTCAGTGCGGGGCCACGCCCGATTTTGTGGATGTCGACGAGCGCAGCTACAACATGGACCCTGAACAGCTCCGCAAATACCTTCAGGTAGAGTGTTATGTCGACGGAACCACGGGACGGGTATTCAACAAGCGATTGGGAAGGCCGGTAACCGCCGTCGTCCCTGTCCACCTTTACGGGCAGGCGGCGGATATGGATTCCATCTTAGACCTTGCCGAGCGTTTCGGGCTCCAAGTGGTAGAAGATGCCTGCCAGGCCCACGGCGCGGAGTATTTTTCCAAGCAAAAGAATCGCTGGTTGAAGGCCGGATCAATGGGTCGTGCCGCGGCCTTCAGCTTCTATCCGGGTAAGAACCTGGGGGCTTGCGGCGAAGCTGGCGCCGTCACGACCAATGACGGTGATATTGCCTCCAAAATCCGGATGATTCGCGATCACGGCCAAGCCAAGAAGTACTACCACGATATGGAAGGGTACAATGGCAGGTTGGATTCAATTCAAGCCGGCATTCTGCGAGTCAAGCTCCGGCATCTCGCGGCCTGGAATGAAAGACGCCGCGAATGCGCGTCGCGATATAAGGAGCTATTAGGCGAGGCCGCCGAGGGGATAAAGCTTCCCTTCGAGCCTTCCTGGTCCAAAGGGAATTTCCACCTTTATGTCGTCCAGGTACAGAAGAGGGATCAGCTTCTGAAACGACTGGGTGAGGCTGGTATCGGGACGGGAATTCATTATCCCATTCCCCTCCATCTGCAAAACGCCTACAAGGCTCTTGGCTACCGCGAGGGTGATTTCCCGGTGTCCGAAAAGGCGGCATCACAAATCCTTTCATTGCCCATGTTCCCAGGGCTGACCTATGCGCAGCAGGGTCGAGTCGCTCAACAGGTACTCGAATTCGTAGAGGCGGAGACCAGGTCAGGCATTTCTGTGCCGGCCCGCACTGTGAGCCTGTCCTTCCAGGGTGCGTAGTCATTACTGGCTGCTGCTGGCCCCGGAAGCCATCTCGGGCGGCGCCTCTTTGGGGAGCACGTTCCGGCGGATGACGGCCCTATAGGTGCCAAGGTGGTAGCTCAAGCTTTGGTGTCAGACGCCTCCGAAAGAACGGAAGAGATGGAGTGATGTTCGAGGTATCGGCTGCCCGAGCGACAGATCTGGGTTCCGAAGTGCTTTCCTGCCATGATTGAGCAATTTTGAACAGAAACGACGCCGCCGAGGATGGTACAGTGGCTAGGTGTCGCCTCGAAAATGGAATCTCTGGGTGTACCGTCAGCCACTCGGGGACGCAAATTGGAAATCCCAATCTAGACATGGTCGATGAGTAGACAGAGTTCCAGGCGGTCCGGGCGGGGCCGTCGTAAGCGCGGCTCAGGGAAGGAAGGGGTCCTGGGAGTCACAGGACGGAGGTGTGTGTTGGGCGTCGACACCAAACCACTTGAGGATTACCGGCATTGGATGCAATTCAAGCCGGCCTTCTGCGAGTCAGGCTTGGGCGTCTCGCGGGCCTGCAATGAAAGACGCCGCGAATGCGCGTCGCAATACCAGGAGTTCTCAGGCGAGGCCGCGGGGCAGGGATAAAGCTTCCCCTCGAGTCTTCCTGGTCCAAAGCGAACTTCCACCCTTGATATCGTCTCGTGTTCAGAAAAGGGAACGGCTTCTGAAACGCCCGAGGGAGGCTGGTATCGGGACGGGAATTCATTATCCCATTCCCCTCCACCTGCAAAACGCCTACAAAGACCTTGGCTACTGCGAGGGTAATTTTCCGGTGTCCAAAACGGCTGCGTCGCAAATCCTGTCGCTGCCCATGTTCCCATGATTGACCTACGCGCAGCAGGATCGAATCGCTCAGGGGGTGCCGGACCTCGTTGATGCGATGACCACTTCGGGGATTTTTGCGCCGGTTCGCATGGTGAGCCTGTCTTCCCATGCAGGTAGGAAACCTCGATTTGTTCACGGATGAACGGGTTGGTGAGGTCCGTCAATTTCCCTGAAATTGATTTTGGCAACCTTTTCCCTTGGCAGCGCCCTAGGTTTGACTTTCCTGATACCCCAGGTTCCGGTCAAGCCATGGTTTTCCAGACTGCGGGCCGAGGGCTGAGAGACGAGTTCTGGGAGGAGTGAGTGCGTGCAAAGCCCTGAGGGAACTAAGAGGATTTGGATTGATCTCGATAATTCTCCGCACGTTCCATTCTTCATCCCCATCATCGACGAGCTGGAGAAACGAGGTTATTCAATTTTCCTCACGGCACGTGATGCCTATCAGGTTGTGGAGTTGTTAGACCTTTATCACCTTTCTTGTAAAAAGATTGGCCGTCATTACGGCAAGTCCAAAACCATGAAGGTGATGGGTACCTGTTATCGTGCTCTCCAGTTACTTCGCGCGGCCAGGAAGGAAGGCTTGGCTCTGGCGATATCCCATGGGTCACGTTCCCAGTTGATTGCGTCGGCAGTTTTGAGAATTCCTTCCGTGGTGATTTTTGATTACGAGTATGCAAAAAGTTTGAAAGCCGTGCGCCCTACCTGGACCATGATGCCGGAGATGATCTATCCGGATAGCGACGCTCGCCACAATGAAAGAGCACTGAAGTATCCCGGTTTAAAAGAAGATGTTTACGTTCCGCGCTTCCGTCCCGACCCTGCCATTCGTGCCAGGCTGGGTGTTTCGGACCAAGAACTTATGATCACGGTCCGTCCACCGGCCAGCGAAGCTCACTATCACAATCCGAAGAGCGATGACCTCTTTCATGCGGCCATTGATTTTCTTGGCCAAAAGGCGGGAGTTCGCTCGGTGCTGCTGCCACGCAACGAACGGCAAGAGGTTTCAATCAGAAATGAATGGCCGGAGTTGATCAAGTCGGGCAAGGTTATCATTCCGGACCATGTCGTGGACGGGCTCAACCTTCTTTGGTTTTCCGACCTAGCCATTAGTGGCGGGGGGACGATGAATCGGGAAGCCGCGGCGTTGGGGGTGCCCGTCTACAGTATTTTTCGAGGCTCGATAGGGGGGGTCGACCGTTATCTCTCCGATTCTGGCCGATTGGTGATGATCGAGAAGGTCGAGGATCTGAGTTCCAAAATCAACCTGCGCCGCTGGGAAAGGCCGGAAACCCCGGCTAGAACCCAGACAAACACGTTGTCCGTGATTGTTGAGAACGTGGTCTCCATCCTTGAGAAAAAACGCCCGCCACTGCTCCGGGGTACTTGATGAGGGAAGAATCGAAGATGCCGTTGAGTACAGAGAATAAGGTCGAAGTCAAAATTCGGGCGCTCAATACCCTTTCTGTAGAGGGGTTGGTGCCCATGTTCGACGAACAGAGTCAGTTGTTCTGCAACCGGCTAGTACGTACGGAGAAAGGTCTGGAGCGGGAGGGGATATCCCCGCGCTATACCCTTATGACCCTTATGGGGCTGCACCGAGGGGATAAGTTCGGCCTTCGCAACCCCTTCGATTCCGTGGCGATTCTCAACGGCCTTTTGAAAGAAAGACGCTGGCTCGATAATATCGGGGACTTGGGCCTTCTCCTGTGGACGTGCGCGCTGCTTGCGCCTGAGCGATATGCGGAAGTTTACCGTGACTTCAATGCTGCTGCGGCAACCGACCACTACCGTGACGCTCGCGACGGGCATACCATGGAAATGTCGTGGTTTCTGTCGGGACTCGCGCACGGAGCGCTGGCAGGGCAAAAGACAATTCCGGGGCTTGCAGATCACGCGGTGAAAAGTTATGAGGCCGTTCGCAAGAACCAAGGGTGCAAGGGCATATTTGGTCACCTCGCTGGGGGATCGGGGGTGACAGGTACTTTCCGGGGCCGCCTGGGGAGTTTTGCCGACCAAGTTTATCCCATTTACGCTTTCTCGAAGTTCGGCACCGCCTTCGAGCATGATGAGGCGCTGAAATGCGCGAAAGATTGTGCGGAGACAATCTGCACTGTCCAAGGGTCTCTTGGCCAATGGTGGTGGCACTACGATTCGCGTTCGGGGCGGGTGGTAGGCAAATATCCTGTTTATTCCGTTCACCAGGATGCTATGGCGCCCATGGCATTGTTCGCGCTCAGCGAAAGTTCCGGCAAGGACTACAGCCCATGGATTTTCAAAGGTTTGCCATGGATTTATGGCGAGAACGAGCTCAAGTTTAGCCTCTACGATAGTTCGGCGGATATCGTTTGGCGGTGTATTTATCTCTCCAAGCCAGCGACCTATATCCGGGAAGCCGCAAGCCTTATGGGGTTCAGACCGGGGAGTTCGGTCCCGAGCGGCCTCCGCGTGCGGTTTGAGGACCGGCCCTACCACTTTGGCTGGGAACTCTACGCATTTGCCGATTACGGCTTCGAGTAAGAAGGAACTTAGTATTGATATCCGCAACTTACGATCCGGGAATAGGGGCGCAAAAGTATATGAAAGTGATGAGCGTGGTCGGGGCCCGCCCGAATTTTATGAAGGTGGCTCCGATCATTGCGGCGATCAATAGCCACAATGAGAAGCTCTCCCACGCGGCTAAGGGCCAAGGGAATCAACCCTCTCCTGAGCATATCCTTCACGTCCTCGTACATACCGGGCAGCATTACGACCAACGCATGTCCGACTCTTTCTTTACCGACTTGAATCTCGCCACGCCCGACGTCCACCTGGGGGTCGGTTCAGGGTCACACGCGGCGCAGACTGCGGAAATCATGCGGAAGTTTGAGGAGGTCTTAGTTCGAGAAAAGCCTGACATCCTCGTGGTGGTGGGCGATGTGAACTCAACTGTTGCTTGCGCCTTGGTGGCAAGTAAGATCTCGTTCGATTCCAGCGGAACGAGGCCCCTGGTGGCCCACGTAGAGGCTGGCCTTCGTTCCTTCGACCGGTCCATGCCCGAGGAAATCAACCGGATTCTCACGGATCAATTGGCGGACTTGCTCTTTGTAACGGAGGAGGATGCGATCCACAATCTCACCCGGGAAGGTATCCCGGCTAGCAAGATTCACTTTGCCGGTAACACCATGATTGATTCGCTGCTAGCCTGTAAGGAGAAGGCCCGGGCTTCCACCATCCTTAGTCGTCTGGGCCTTAGCGCCGGGCGGGAAACCAAGAGGCCTGGTGAATCTGCGGTCCGCTACGCACTTCTTACGCTTCACCGCCCTGCTAACGTTGACCGGCGCGATTCCTTCTTGAACATCCTTGAAGGCGTTGAAGAAGCGGCGAGGGAACTTCCGGTTGTGTTCCCTGCCCATCCTCGCACTCAGAAGCGCATTGCGGAATTTGGACTCGAGCATCGTTTAGATTGGCGCCATATGCAGCAGCAAGACAACGGGGTGAGTGCCTTGAATGGAGCGGCCGGCGTTCACATCACCGAGCCGCTAGGTTACCTGGATTTCTTGTGGCTCATGAGCAATGCCGCGCTGGTCGTCACCGACTCGGGTGGCATCCAGGAGGAGACTACGTGCCTGGGGGTTCCCTGCGTTACTGTCCGTGAGAACACGGAGCGGCCTGTTACGGTCACCGTGGGTACCAATGTCCTTGCGGGAGTCAGCAAGGATGGCATCCGCGAAGCCATCCGGCGACAGCTCCAGTCGAGGACCGCAGGCGCGGTGCCGGAGCTGTGGGACGGCAGGAGCGCGGCGCGAATACTCGACGTCATTAGCCGGGAGGTCCAGGGGAGACAATCGGCCATGGCGAGGGCAGTCGTCGCCACATCTTGAGGAGTTGAGTATCCAGATTTGTTGCTTAAAGACGCGAGGTTGACAATGGAGATTAGAGTTGAGTCAAGGCACTTAGGAGAGGTTGTTGTTCTCGTGCCGGAAATTTTTCAAGATAGCCGTGGTTTTTTTATGGAAACCTATCGCGAGGACCAGTTCAAGGCGCATGGCCTGCCTTCGCACTTTGTCCAGGACAATCATTCGCGTTCCGCCAAGGGGGTTGTGCGGGGATTGCACTTCCAGTGGGATCCCCCCATGGGCAAGCTGATGCGTGTTCCCCTGGGAAGCGCCTTTCTGGTCGCCGTGGATATAAGAAAGGGTTCGCCCACGCTGGGGAAATGGTTTGGCACCGAAGTTTCGGCTGAGAATAGGCGCCAGGTATGGGCTCCCGCAGGTTTTGCCCGGGGCTTCTGTGTTCTCTCGGAAGTCGCTGAGATCCAATACAAATGCACGGGACTGTATAGTAATAAGGCTGAGTCTGGGATTCGCTGGGATGATCCACAAATCGGCATCGAGTGGCCTGTCAGTGAACCTTCCCTATCCGCTAAAGATCAGAAAGCCCAAACCTTGGAACAGTGGCTTGCCAGGCCGGAATCCGATCACTTTCATCTCTAGACAGAAGAAGAGCTTGTCGAACTACCTCGCGGAAATGCTATTGTTGAGCCGTGGGGCGGGAGCATCTAGGATGCACTCCGCAAAGGGTCTTCTTTTCCAGTCATCGACGACGGACGAAATCCTTCGCCGGGCTCGGCTCCGAACGACACTTTCACGGAGTATTTAAACAAGACCCGGCTGTTTAGGTCCTGGGTCACAGTGCAAGGAGGAATCATGAAATTGCTTATCGCCGGCGGCGCAGGGTATGTTGGCTCAGTGCTGATCCCGAAACTGCTTGACCGGGGCTACAGAGTCGATGTGGTGGACTTGTTCTGGTTTGGCAACAACCTGCCACGGGAGGTTGCGGTACTCCACAAGGACATTTTCCAGCTCTCGGTGGAAGACTTGGAGCCCTATGATCAGGTTATCTTCCTGGCGGGACTTTCCAACGACCCTATGGCGGAGTTTTCGCCGAGTAAGAATTTCATCTTCAATGCCGCCGCCCCAGCCTATCTGGCCTACACAGCCAAGAATGCCAAAGTGAAAAGGTATATATACGCTTCGTCCTGCTCTGTATACGGCTATACGGAAAACGAACTCTACGATGAGACTCGTCCCGTTTCCTCGACCTATCCCTATGGAATTTCCAAGCTTCAAGGAGAGCAGGCGGCGATGCAGTTGGCGGACGAAAATTTTTCTGTCATTTCATTGCGCAAGGGCACAATCTCGGGATACAGCCCCCGGATGCGCTTCGACCTTATCATTAATACGATGTTCAAGTGTGCCATGAAGGATCACACGATCACGATCAACAATCCTTCCATTTGGCGGCCCATTCTCAGCATTGACGACGCAGCAACGGCGTACATCCGGGCCATTGAAGCGAATCCGAGGATCTCGGGCATCTTTAATGTGGCGTCTGGCAACTACACGGTCGGAGAAGTCGGTGACCTGGTAAAAACCACGATCGAGGAGCGCCTTGGAGATCGCGTTAACCTCTGCATCAAACATGTCGAGGATTTCCGCAATTATAAAGTCAGTATCGAAAAAGCTAAAAATACCCTCAGTTTTCATCCTTCGGGTGATGTGAAATCCATCGTGGGCCACCTGATTGACAACCTGGAGAAGTGTCGAGATTGGGACAACCCCATGTACTCCAACATCGCGTCATTCAAGCATCTGGAAACTGGAGTCGAAACCTATGCGATGGGGAAGGTGGTGGCGCGATGAAAATCGCAGTGCTGGGCGGCAATGGCCAACTGGGGACTGACGTTGTCAACGCCTTTGCGGAAAATGGCGACGAAGCCGCATCCCTTTCCCATGCCGATTTAGAGATTGCAGACCTTGCCTCAGTCAGAGAGGCCTTGGGGAAATTGCAGCCGCAAGTCATCGTCAACACGGCAGCGATGCATCATGTCGAAAACTGCGAACTTGAGCCGGAAAAAGCCTATTCCGTCAACGCGCTGGGAGTGAGGAACGTCGCAGCGGTGGCGCGCGGCTTGGGTGCGGTTCTCATCCACGTCAGCACCGACTATGTTTTTGACGGAAGCAAGAGAAGTCCTTATGAAGAAACGGACTGCCCCCTGCCGCTCAACGTTTACGGAAATACCAAATTGGCGGGAGAGTATTTCGTCCGATGCGGTATGGATAAGCATTTCGTAGTGCGAACCTCTGGCCTCTATGGAAAAGCCCCTTGCCGAGCCAAGGGCGGTCGCAATTTCGTTGAGCTGATGCTGAAATTGGGCAGAGAGCGAGGCGAGGTCCGGGTTGTGGATAGCGAGTGGGTAACGCCGACCTCCACACGAGATCTCGCACAACAAATTGTTGCCCTGAGCCGGTCCGACGCTTACGGACTTTACCATGCCACGGCAGAGGGTGCTTGCTCCTGGTATGAATTTGCCCACGAAATATTTGCCATCACCAATACCCCGGTAAAACTGAAGGTTGCTGGAGCGAATGAGTTTCCTGCCAAGGTACCCAGGCCAATGTACTCTGTATTAGAGAATCGCGCCCTGAAACTCCGGGGCTTGAACACTTTGGGGACTTGGCAGGACGGTCTACGCGATTATCTGGGCGTTTCCCAGTCGCACGCAGCGGTGCAATCGAAATGACACGATACGTCATTGTTACGCCAGTGCGCGACGAAGAGAAGCATCTGGAAGCGACGATCGCTTCCGTTAGCGCTCAGACCATACGTCCGGTGGAATGGGTGATCGTCAATGACGGCTCCACCGACCGAACGGGCGAGATCATCGATCGGTATGCGGCGCAGTTGCCATGGATCCGCGGCGTGCACCGTCCGAATAGGGGTTTCCGCAAGTCTGGTGGCGGCGTCGTGGAAGCGTTCAATGCCGGGTACGAATCTCTCCAGTGCGACACCTGGGATTTTATCGTGAAGCTGGATGGAGACCTCACCTTTTCCACGGATTACTTTCAAAGGTGCTTCGACCATTTTAATGAGCAGCCTCGTCTCGGGATTGGCGGGGGGGATATTTACCACAATTTGGATGGAGAGTTAAAACTCGAGGCTAATCCGAAATTCCACATCCGCGGGGCGACGAAAATCTATCGCAGATCCTGCTGGGAAGATATCGGCGGGTTATGGCTGGGTCCCGGGTGGGACACAATTGATGAAGTAAAGGCGAATATGCTGGGTTGGAAAACCTCGACCTTCGAGGAATTGCACCTCGTCCATCACCGCGTCACCGGATTCGCGGACGGGCTGCTGCGCGACCGGGTGAAGCATGGCCTGGCGTGCTACATCTCCGGATATCACCCGCTTTTCGTTTTGGCGAGCTGTCTGTACAGGCTCATTCAAAAGCCTTACGTTTTGGGCTCGCTGGCAATTCTTTTTGGATTTCTCAAAGGCTATTTTACCCACACGCCGCGGGTAACGGACAACCGTCTGATTCATTACCTACGCATGCAGCAACTGAGGCGCCTGTGCGGGTTAGAGACCATCTGGAAGTGACTTTCCCCCCTGCGGGGCCTCCAAGGATTGTGTATGTGTGGAATCTGCGGAAAGCTTAATTTCGAGCAGAATAACCGTGTCAATCCAGCTCTGATTCGAGCGATGCTGGATACGATCCGTCATCGCGGTCCAGATGATGAAGGGACCTACTATGGGTCCCAGGTAGGGCTTGGACACCGGCGACTTTCGATCATTGACTTGAATACCGGACATCAACCGCTGTCCAATGAGGACGGCAGCGTGTGGATTGTTTTCAACGGAGAAATCTACAACTATCAGGAGCTCCGTGTTTTCCTTCTGAGCAAGGGCCATATTTTCAAGACTCAGACTGACACTGAGGTGATCATCCATCTCTACGAGGAGCTAGGACCCCAGTGCTTGGAAAAACTCCGGGGCATGTTTGCTTTTGCCATCTGGGATCAAAACACCAAGGCACTTTTTCTGGCCAGGGACAGGGTTGGGATAAAGCCCCTTTACTATTGGAAGAACGACAGATCTTTGGTTTTCGCATCTGAGATCAAGGCGATCCTGGTTGACCCTGCTGTCGAGCGAGCCATCGCGCCGGAGGTCATCGACAGGTTTCTCACCTTTTTATATCTGCCGGGGGAAGAAACTCTGTTTAAAGGCGTACACAAGCTTCTGCCCGGGAACTATCTGATCGTAAAAGATGGGCATACGGAAATCCGGCAATACTGGGACCTTTGCTTTTCGAAGCCTGACGAGCGGCTGAGCCAGAAGGAAGCGGAGAGGCAACTACTGGATTTGCTGGCCGAAACGGTTGAGCTTCACATGATCGCGGACGTCCCGGTCGGCATCCTGTTAAGTGGCGGAGTGGACTCTACAGCCGTGCTCAGCTTCGCTGTGGAGAGGACGAACAAAGAGGTCAGCAGTTATACTGTAGGGTTCTCCGACCCCGGTGTTGCCGATGAGCGATCCTTTGCCAAGATAGCGGCAGATACCTTTCATACACGGCACCATGCCATGACCATTACGGCAGCGGATTTTGCCGACTTTATGCCACGGTACGTATGGCATATGGAAGAGCCCGTCTGCGAGCCGCCCGCCATTGCCTTGTATTACATCTCAAAGCTGGCGAGGAACGATGTCAAGGTGCTCCTCTCAGGAGAGGGTGGAGATGAGGCCTTTGCGGGCTACAGCAATTATCGCAATCTTCTTTGGCTTGAACGTATCAAACGCGGCCTTTCTCCGCTGAACGGCGCCCTTGCCCGGGGACTTTCTTTTACCAGTTCGCTCTTCCATTCGCAGCGAATGGCAAAATACGTCCCTTTAATGAAGGCAAGATTTCCCGACTATTATTACAGCCGCACTTCGAACCCGTACCGATCCACTCGGAATGGGTTGGGAAATTTGTACTCTGCTGATTTTGCGGGCTCGATTGATAGTGAGTACACCGTCGAACCCATGCGCCGGCTACAGGCTCATGTTCGGGGCCAGAATACCCTTGATGCCATGCTCTATATCGACACCAAATCGTGGCTCCCCGACGACCTGCTGATCAAGGCCGATAAAATGACCATGGCCAACTCGCTGGAATTGCGGGTCCCTTTGCTCGATCACAAGGTCCTGGAGTTCGCGGCTGCCTTGCCTACCAACCTGAAGGTTCGAGGCTTCACCACCAAGTATCTTGCCAAGAAGGCTCTGGGCCGTCGGGTTCCCAAGGCTATCCTTGATCGCCGCAAGGCTGGCTTCCCGGTTCCTTATGAGTCCTGGCTGCGAAAGGACCTGCGGGGCTGGGTGCATGAGGTTTTGTTTGACCGCGTGACCGCGGGCAGGGGCTACTTTTCCACCCCGGTCGTCCGCGAGTTGCTGGCCCGCGACGAGGCTGAGGGAGGATACTCCAAGGAGATTTTTTCATTGCTCACGCTCGAACTTTGGCAAAGGACCTTTCTGGAGCAAAGACAGCCCGTCCTAAGCTAGGGCCGGGGGTTAGCCGTTTACTTCTCCCTTTGTTTTCTCCTAAGGAAATCCGGGTTAAAGGAGCGCTGTGGCCGTTCAACGCGATATGCCCGAGGGTGGCAACTTTGTTTTACCGAAACCAATCTGAGGGTGGCAATCGATCCAGAGCGCTCAAATTAGCTGCGCAGACGCTCTGGCGGATGCCTGGCCGCTTCGGCATTGCGCGCCTGTTGGGTCCCTCTTACTCGTTGCGGTGCGTTGTCTTTCACGACATCTCCCCCGCGGAGTCGCCATTTACCCGTGGGATGGGCGTAAGCATCACCCCCACTGACTTCGAATGTGCGCTGAAGTTTCTTACCCGGTACTACACCCCTGTCCGTATGCAGGACGTTCTAAGCGCCTGTGATGGCCGAGGCCTGCCGCCTAGGGCGGTGCTGGTGACCTTTGACGATGGCTATGCATCGGTTAGGGAATGGGCAGCGCCACTCTGCGGCAAGTTTGGTGTCCCGGTCACACTCTTCCTCAATGCGGCGTTTCTCGATAACCAGCGATTAGCGCCAGATAACCTTGTATGCTACGCGGCCAATGAGCTCGGGATGGGGATCATTAATGCTGCGGCGCGTGTTGCCAAGGGTGCCGACACCCTTGAACTGAAATCCCAGGGCGAGGTCTTCTCACGCTTCTTCCCGGCAATTTCCCTAGTCGAGAGGAAAGTCTTTCTCGATGCCCTGGCTCATTTGGGAGGGATTAACGAGCACCAGTTGGCAGAGGAAGCAGGGCTTTACCTGACTCGCATGCAACTTTGCGACTTGGGGTCTTGGGATTTCGAAATCGGCAACCACACTTACACCCACGTGCGCTGCCGGTCTTTGACCCCGGAGGACCTAGTTGGGGAAATTGACAGGAACAAGGCGGAGTTGGAGGCGGTCGCAGGGAAGAAAGTGCGGTCTTTCAGCGTGCCCTACGGGTCCTCCGAAGATCTTACCAGTGACTTGGTGGGGCACTTGAAGCATTCGGGCCACGAGGCGGCCTTTCTGAGCGAGAGCGCGGCCAACTTACGGGATGCTGATAAATTCCAGCTTGACAGGGTGAGTATGCACGCTGACAGCGACGACACCCTATTCTTCCAGATTGAAGTCCTGCCTCGGCTTCGCGTAACGAGGAACCGGCTTTTCCACGGGCCTGAATTCCTTCGGAATGACCGGAGACCTCCTTCCTCCGACCAGTTTGGTGGGTTAAAGCGGGACAGCATCCCAAACGTTGACAGGATTGAGCCACGTATGTGAAAGTTTAATAGTCAGGGGTATAGTTGGAAGCTAACAGCCCCGCAAGGAATTTACGAACTTGCTCCTCCCTTGTGCCATAAACTAGCAGGGATAATAATCGATATGACTCGCGACAAATTTCTCTTGGAAATGGATGAGATTCTTGGCCTAACGCCCGGGACGCTGCAGGGGACCGAAAAGCTTGAGGATTTGGAGACTTGGGATTCCACTGCTCTTATCAACTTGATTGTGCTGGCGGAGACCAATAACAATGTGCACATCACTCCCGACCAGGTCGTAACGTGTTTCACGGTTGCCGACCTCCTGCGGCTGGCGCAGGTGGAGGGCGGCCTCTCCGTGCCTCAAGATAGTTCAAAAGGGCAGGTCCACTAAACCACTGCGGGCGTGCTACCCCGCAAGTGGACGTTCGTAGTGGCCGGCAGGCCGGAACTCAGTCTAGCCGACTCCCCTGAACCGTTCGTACTGCAAGCTGCGACAATCGTGTAACAGAGGTTTCCATTGGCATCAGACACCAAGACCGTGCAGTGGGGGGTTCCTAAAGCCTTGCGGTTCCCACTTGCAGCCGCGGAAATCCTGCTGAAGCGTCAGACGCTGAAGAAGGAACTGCTCAAACAAACGAATCTCGTCCAAACGCGGATTGCAATTCTTGGCGGTTCCACAACCTCGGAAGTTAAGAGCGTGGTCGAGTTGTTTCTGTTGGCCCATGGAATCCAGCCGACGTTCTACGAATCAGAATACAACCGCTACTCTGAGGATGTCCTATTCGAGAATCCGGAACTGTGGAGTTTCAAGCCCGACATCGCCTTTATCCACACCACCTGGCGCAATGTATCCGAGTTCCCCGAATTACTGGAGGCTGGTGCAGAGGTTGAAAGCCGCCTCCGCCGCGAAACCTCCCGGTTTGAGCGTATTTGGCAGAAAATTCACAAGGAGCTTGGAGCAATCATCATCCAGAATAACTTTGACCTGCCGCGCCTCAGACCACTCGGGAACCTGGAGGCTTCCGAAGCGTACGGTCGCGAGAACTTCTTGCTGAGACTGAATGCCGAGTTCGCCAACTATGCTCGAACCCACTCGCGTTTCCTCATTAATGACATCCTCTACCTTTCCGCGCAAATGGGCCTCTTGGCGTGGGAAGACGACACCTATTGGTATAACTTCCATATGGCCTTGAGCCCGGCAGCAACAGTAGCTTTGGGCCACAACGTTGCTGCCATTATTAAGTCGGTTTATGGCAAAGCCAAGAAGTGCCTCATTCTCGACTTAGACAACACACTTTGGGGAGGAGTCATCGGCGACGATGGCGTCCAAAATCTGATTCTCGGCCGGGACCACCCGGTCGGTGAGGCCTTCGTAAACTTTCAACGGTATGTGAAAGATTTGCAACGGCGCGGCATCATTCTTGCGATCTGCTCGAAGAATGACGCCGAGAACGCCAAGGAGGGTTTCTCTCACCCGGATAGCGTTCTAAAAGTGGAAGATTTCAGCGCCTTCAAGGCCAACTGGAATCCGAAGCCTGAGAACATCCGCGAGATTGCCACGGAGCTAAACATCGGTCTCGATAGCATGGTTTTCGTCGATGACAACCCGGTTGAAAGGGCTCTCGTGGCGGATCGAATGCCTGACGTGGCGGTGCCGGAAGTGGGCTCAGACGTTTCCCGTTTCGCGGAAGTACTCGAACACGAGCGATACTTCGAAGCGGACAAAATTGTTCCGGACGATCTCAACCGCTCTGCCTATTACAATTCAAATTCCCAGCGAAGCACTTACCAGGCCGACTTCCACGACTACGGGGAATTTCTGGCATCGCTCGAAATGAACGCCGAAATCGGACCGTTCGTTCCGGTCTATATCGACCGAATAACACAATTGACCAACAAGACCAATCAGTTCAACCTCACGACCCGACGGTATACGAGCGCTGAGGTTGAGGCCATTAGCCGGGACCAAGCTTTCATCACCCTGTATGGACGTCTCGGGGATAGATTTGGCGACAACGGTTTGGTGTCAGTCCTGATCGGGCGCGTGGTCGACGAGACGGTAGAAATCGACCTTTGGCTCATGAGTTGCCGCGTGCTGAAGCGTGACATGGAATATGCCATGTTTGATGCCCTGGTCGAACAGTGCCAAGCACGAAGCATCCGTAGAATCACGGGCGCCTATATCCCCTCCAAGAAGAACAAGATGGTTGCCGTGCACTACGCCAATCTCGGTTTCTCGCGTGTGGAGGGAACCTCTGGAGACCGGCAGTTGTGGCACTATGACGTGCCACTAGACTATTCGGCGAAGACGCGCCACATACGCAGGTCCGCAATGACGCTCCCTGCTCCACCGAATGTTTGAGGGCCCGCCAGCGCTCCATCTATCTAAAAGTCGACAGGAGGATGGACGGACCGATATTTCGGATCCGCCTCATTTTCCAGGATGTCACTGACGAACCCTGATTGATTCGCTGAAGATATTGGCATTAGATTCGATACCATGATTGCATGATACGGGGAGGGTGGGGTTGGAGAGCGGAACGGAGGCTGTGGGTAACGTGGTGGGTTCAGGGCGGGTCGCTAATTTGGGGCCATTGCTGACTGAGAATGGCACACTTCACCACCTCGGTTTCGTGGTGGCATCGATATCGAAAGTCGCGGAAGAATTTGCCGTGTCGATGGGGTTGAGTTGGGATGGGAAAATAATTCATGATCCGATACAGCGAGTTCGCGTGTCCTTTTTTTGGCCTGCCGATACGCGGAATCAAGTCTTCGAGCTGGTGGAGCCGGCCAGCGAGGCCTCGCCGGTGACCCGTTTCCTCAAGAAGGGGGGGGGATTGCACCACGTCTGTTATGAAATCGACGACTTGGAGTCGGGACTTCGAAAAGCGCGAGGCACAGGCTTAGCAATCGTAGCTGCTCCAGCGCCTGCCGTTGCTTTTGATGGCCGCAGAATCGCCTGGGTTTGCTCCCGGAGTCGCTTGTTGATGGAGTTGCTCGAACGTGACCGAAAATAGCGGGTCAGTCTCTCAGGGAATGAGCACCAAAATTATAAGTTTTGTGCCTAAGGGGAACACTCTGGCTAAATAAAGACTCCGGTCAGCGGAATTACTGGAATAGGCTTTCGGGTGTGGCCGCAGGTTGCAAGTAAGGAATCAAAATTCATGGGTGATTCTGGTTGGCAAGTTGAAGTGGACCGTGCAACACCGGCTGAATGGTCACAGATGCTCGATTTGTTCGATGATGCGAACCTCTATCAGACGTGGTCGTATGGCGGGGTGCATTGGGGAGAAAAGAACCTCAGCCACTTGGTTTTGAAGCGAGCTGGTGAGGTCCTGGGATTGGCGCAGGTCCGGGTCATTCGCCCAACGGGATTTAAGTTCGGGATGGCCTATCTGCGATGGGGTCCACTGTACGAGCGGCGCGGAGGGCCACCTGATCCTGAGGTGTCCACACGCATTGCGGGTGCGCTGGAGGAGGAATATGTTGGCAAGAGAAAGTTGTTCCTCCGCATCCTGCCGAACGCTTTTGTGGGATCGCCGCGTGCCGCAATAATTGAATCAGCCTTTTGCAGATTCAAACGCGAGCCTCTTGTAGCTGACAATACCTACAGGAGCTTTATTGTGGATCTTTCCCCTTCCATCGAAGATCTACGGACGAAACTCGATCCGAAATGGCGAAATAAGCTTTCGGGCGCCGAGAAAAACAAGCTTAAAGTCATGGAGGGGAAGGGTAGTGACGGGTGCAACGACGCATATGGGACTTTTTGTCTGATTTACAACCAGATGCGAAAGCGCAAGACGTTCGATACCACGGTGGACGTTGAGGAATTTGGGCGCATCCAGCAAGACTTGCCGGTGCCCCATCGCATGCGGGTCTTGATCTGTGAGGATAAGGGGGTTCCAGTTGCAGGGCTGGTGGCCTCGGCGATGGGTGATTCGGCGATTTACCTGCTTGGCGCGACGAGCGACGAAGGGCTGAAGTCCAAAGGCGCCTATCTGTTACAGTGGACCATGATGAAGTGGCTCAAGGAACGTGGAATTCGGTGGTACGATCTTGGAGGCATCGATCCGGAAGTGAATCCGGGCGTTTATTCCTTCAAGAAGGGATTTTCCGGCCTCGACGTTACTCAGATGAATCCTTTAGTAGCATGCGATAGCGTAGTATCCTCCACCATCGTCAGAGCAGGTCTGGCCATGCGTCGCGCGGTACGCGTCTGCAAGGGTGCATTAAATTTTTCCCGCCCCCCCAGCCCGCAAGCAAGCAAAAGTTAAGACCAATCCTTCTTCTCCCCTCACATCCATGGACATATCAGTTGTTATTGTCGCCTGGAACGCCAGGCACTACTTACAGTTGTGCCTCGAAAGCCTGGAAAAAGCGCCGCCCCGCCGCACGATGGAGACCCTGGTGGTTGACAACGCCTCGGCCGACGGCACGGCGGAGATGCTTGAGACCCGGTTTCCCTGGGTTAAGCTCATCAAAAGCGCCGACAATCTGGGTTTTTCCAAGGGCAACAACGTGGCGATCCGGCAATGCCAGGGCCGCTACATCGCCTTGGTGAATCCCGACGTGATTGTTTTTCCCGGCTGTCTGGATGCCCTGGCGGACTTCCTTGACCAGAATCCCAAGGTGGGGAATGTCGGTCCCCGCGTCTTCGAGCCCGACATGTCGCAGCAGAGCACCTGCCGGCGATTTCCGAGCCTGTGGAACAACTTTTGCGACGCCACCGGCCTGGCGACGAAGTTCAAGAATTCCCGCTTCTTTGCCGGCGAGCACATGTTCTACTTTTCCCATGACCGGACGCTAAAGGTAGACGTCCTGGTGGGTTGCTTCTCCTTTATCCGCCGTGAAACCTTTGACGCCGTGGGCCTTTTGGATGAAAAGATGTTCATGTACGGCGATGATGTGGATTGGTGCCGGCGCTGTTGGAAAGCGGGATGGGAGGTAGTTTTCTTTCCCGGGGCGCAGGCCATCCATGACCGGGGCAAAACCACGGCTCCTTACCCGGTCCGCTTTGCCCTGGCGCAACAGCGCTCAGTTCTCTATTATTGGTCCAAGTATCATGGCTTTTTCGGCCGGCTGGGAATCAGAAGTATCATGTTCTCCCATCACCTCATGCGCTACACGTTTGCCGTTCTCTCGGGCTTGGCGCACCCCCAGAGACGCGCGCAAGGCGAAGTGCGAAAACAGGTTAGCGGCGCCTGCCTGCGGGAACTCCTGTTCGGGAGTCCGCCCCGGAAGGCCTGAGCGACCACCAAGGCACGAAGACACAAAGACTGAAAAAACGGTGATTCTAACGTTCTGCTTTCCTGCTTTTCTTTAGTGCCTTTGTGCCTTGGTGGTTGATCCTTTCCTTGAAGTGGCGGCTTGGTAGCCAAGAGCATGGCAATTTCCACTACAATTTCGCGGTTTTCGGATTATTACCGGCGCCATGGCCTCGGGGCGACAATTCGACGCGCGGTCGTGGCAGCCAAAAGGGCTCTATTTTCCAGCCGAAGCGTCCTGTTTTATTGCGACCTGGCCACGCAAAGCGCGCCTCCGCGAGACCTTCCGACCTTTCTGACGGTAGAGCGGAAGAAAAGCTTCTCCGATCTCAACCCCGAGGATCTGCTCGGGATGATCAGCGTTTGGAATCACAAGTTGGTCCACCAAAACATGAAAGAGCGATTCGATCTTGGGGCTTCGCTATGGCTGATCAAATCGCGTGACAAATTGGCAGGTTACGGGTGGACATTGCCGGGCTGCACCGTGGAACCCCATTACTTTCCCCTCGGGCAGAAGGATGTGCAGTTTCTTGATTTCCACGTGTTCCCCAAATTTCGCGGCCGGGCGATGGATTGGTTTCTGATCACTCAAATCCTGCACCGGCTGGCGGCTGAGGGTATGGGTCGTGCCTTCGGAGAGGCGGGGGAGTGGAACCAGGCGTCCATATCATCCTTCAAAATGACTCCCTTCCTCCGCCTGGGTGTGGCCCGAAAGCTCACGATTTTTGGGCGCACCATCGTGTGCTGGGGCAAAGACGGAACCAACGCGCGGCCCGACTAGCGCATTTTTAGGTTAAGTATCTACATCTCGGCAAATCCGCAAACAAAAACGTGGGGCCCCCTCACCCACCGCCTTGCGGTCCCCCCTCTCCCCCTGGGAGAGGGCTTTTAAGAATTGATTTTATCCCTCGCCCCCCTGGGGAGAGGGGGGACCGCAAGGCGGTGGGTGAGGCGGCCTTTCCGGAACAGATGGATCAATAATTTCCTCCCACCTCTTATGTGAACAGTGTTGGTACTAACGGTCTGTGCTACAGGATAAGTAAGCACTTAAATCAAAACTGCTCTAAGGATGCGGGTCAATTTGATGTCGTAGCGGCGAGTTTACCCCGCCCAATCGCGGCATAAAGTCGCCTCTACATCTCCGTTGACCCGCACATTACCCCACCAAAAAGGGCCATTGACTATTGACGCAATGGCTGGTATTCTGGGGTTCTACGTGGGCTCGTTGAGAAGGGAACCGACTAGCCCACAGCAGGAGAAAATAATGTTCGGAATAAGCCGTCGTATATCTTTTGCCATCTTGCCTGCGCTCACAGTGTGGGGATTGCTTTTGTTTTCTGGAAATGCCTTCGGGGCAGCCGGGGCAGGGGGGCCTTGCCCGGCGGGGGCGTCGGCAGCAAACTGCTATTACGTTGCGGCCACCGGCTCGGACGCAAATAACGGAACCAGCGAATCGTCACCCTGGCTGCATGCTCCGGGGATGCCGAATTGTACGGGTATCTGTGCGTCGGCCAGCCCCGCCGCAGGGAATGGCTTCATCTTCCGTGGGGGCGATACTTGGCACTTTGGAAACGCTTCCGCCACTCCCTACACGGGGGGAACTTGGAACCTGACGAACTGGGCCGGTAACTCCTCTACCTGCGTTTATGAGGGGACGCAATCAGGGTGCATTTATTGGGGAGTTGACACGAGTTGGTACAACTCGTCCGTCTGCGGCATAGCTTGGTGCCGCCCCAAACTGAACGGGGATAATCCTCTCTCCGCCACGACCGTTCCCGCCTGTGCCTACCAGATAGGCTCCAGCAATCAAATGGTCTATCAGGGGGCCGGTTCCGGGTACTACAACATCCTCGACAATTTTGAGCTGCTGGGATTATGCACGTCGAGCGCCACGGGGGGCAATACCAACTCCAACGTTTATGTCCAGGATGGCGGCAGCGGCATCACGGCTCAGGGGATGTTGTTCCAGACCAACCTCTACATTCACGGCTGGACGGCAACGACCGGCGCCGGGACGGGCAACGATGCTATCGCTTGCGTCCTTATGAGTGGTGGAAATCAAAGCCTCCATTCCGTCGTCGCACTGGTTGTAGACGGGTCGGACTCAGACCCCCAGGTCTGCTCGTGGGCCACGTTTCCCAGCTTTTACCACTTCAAGGACAGCATTGTGCGCTACACGACGCAGGGCGTCGGCCAATGGTGCCATGACATCCACGACAACATCTTTGAGCATTTCTACGCTCCCAACGTTCCCACGCACGGCAATATCCTTGAGTGCAATGATGACAATAACGGCAGCGCGCCGAATCAGCCGCAAAACACTCCAAATGTTGTCTATAACAATATCATACGGCACGACGATCCGTCCTTTGTGACGGGAGGGGAAGTACACATCTGGTTTTGCCCGGAGACCGTTCCAGAGTTCTGGTTTAATAACCTGATGTACGACGTGGGCAACGGGAACGGCTGGGACTACGCCGGCCCGAACACCTATAATTGCAACAACACGGGCGGCCAGTATATGTTCAATAACACTCTGGTGGATATTGTTCAGCCATGCTACATCCCCACGGTCAGTCATGGGGGGCAGTACCTTACGGTATCTAACGAGAACTTAATAAATACGTCGTTTGACGCCGGGACAACCGCCTGTACGGGACTCGCCAGTACAACCAACATCGCCATGACGGATGGCGCGGCGGAAGCACAGGGTTACCTGCTTAGCTCCGGAGGCACAGCCAATTCTGACACCTGCGCAAATGAGAACACCACCCCTTGCGCGCCAACCGGTTCTACTAATTCCACGGTTGGGAAAGGGACGAATTACCAGAGCTACTGCACGACGCTGTCTACGTATACTTCGGAGTACGCTATTGGAACCGAGGCCGCGAACGCCTGCAAGTATGGGGCGACAGACGGGTGCGCCTATAACACCGCCTCCCATACGATGGTTTGCCCGGCACAAACCTGGGTCGCGCGGCCGACGACTACGGCGTGGGACGCGGGAGCTTACCAGTTTGGCGGTGGAACGCTACAACCAGCATCCGGTTTGCAGGCTGCTCCCCACTGAGGATCGTTGCCGGGGTGTCGGGCGCCCCTGCGCATTCTCGAAGCCTCCGCTCAATCTTGCCACCGGCGCTTCCTTGGCCTGGAAAGCGACTGGACACTGTTGCCGGCGACTATAACTGATGGAACCTCAAAACATCCGATTTGGCGGTGGCGCGACTGAAACGATGCTGAACCCGCTGGTGGCGGTGGCAATGTTGATCGCCATCGTGCTGATTCTCACCAGTGGCCGCAGCAAGGGTATTACCCCCTTCCTACTGGCCTGTTTTAATATCCCCCTGGGACAAGTGGTGGTGCTGGGGGGCATGCACTTTACGATGTTGCGCATCCTGATTATTGCCGGATTGATTCGCCGGGCCACCCTCGGAGGATCTTCATCGGCAGGCAAGTATCCGGGGGGATTCAACGGGGTGGACCGGATGGTGGTGCTCTGGACGCTGTCGTTGCTCACCATTCTTTCTCTCCAGTGGATGGAGATGCAGGCCTTTATCCATAACCTGGGGGATTTTCTGGATGCTTTTGGCGGCTACTTGGTGGTGAGATTCTTCATCCCCGACGGCGAGGCCATCCGTCGCACCATCAAGACGTTGGCCGCGGTTTGCGTCATCCAGGGCGCCTTTATGCTCAACGAGCAAATCATGCACGTAAATTTCTTCGGTTTCATCGGAGGGTATGGGCCCGGACTGACCATAAGAGACGGCAAAATACGCTCGGAGGGAGTGTTGGGCTGTATCTCCGCCGGCGCGTACGCCGGGGAATTGATTCCGTTGTTTATCTGGCTGTGGACCAAAGGAAAGTCCGGGATGGCAGCGTTTGCGGGGATTGTTGGGGCAACGGTCATGGTGTTCACCTCCAACGCGAGCACCTCGGTGCTGGCCATTGCCGCCAGCCTCTTGGGATTGTGCTTCTGGCCTCTGCGCAAGCGGATGCGCCTCATTCGCCAGGGATTCGCGGCCACTCTGGTGGCGTTGCACATGGTGATGCACGGCCCGGTTTGGTCCCTGATCGCCCGCGTGGATCTGACCGGGTCCTCGTCAGGTTATCACCGCTATTATTTGGTGGATAACTGCATCCGGCATTTCAGCGACTGGTGGCTCCTTGGGTACAAGGATTACAACCTGTGGGGATGGGACATGTGGGACCTCTGTAACCAGTTTGTGGTCCAGGCCTTGGTGGGGGGTCTATTGAGTCTGGTCGCCTACATCGCGATTTACACCCGGAGTTTTGGGGCCATCGGGAACGCCAGGAAACATGTGGAAGGTGACCGCGGGAAGGAATGGCTTCTTTGGTGCCTCGGTTCCTCCCTTTTTGCTGTCGTCGTGGCGCATTTCGGCATTAATTACCCGGCCCAGATGCTGATGGGCTTGTTCGTTTTCTGGGCCATCATTTCGACAGCAACCTTCGAGGCCATGCGGCCGGCAGAGGTGCAGGTTGAGATCCCTGGCGACGCTCACCTTGCCTTAGTCCCCAACCTGGTCGGATCTTAATTTGAAATTCGCCCGGCAAGGCAGGGTTCCGTCAAAGTCCGATGGGCTTCGAACAGTCCCCTCCCCGGCCCTCCTCCGTCGGGCGCCCTCTCCCTTGGGGAGAGGCCAGGCATTTTGATTTCTATCCCTCTCCCTTGGGGAGAGGGTGTCCCGCATGCCGGGACGGGTGAGGGGTCTCTTCGCGGGTGAGGTCCTTATGCCCTGGAGGTACGCTACACCCGTGATTTTGACGGAATCCTGCCAAGGGCATTAGCTTGACATCGCTGCACAAATCCAGTCACCTTCAGGGGTCAGACATTGAGTAATAAAGATACGTTAAATCAAATCAACCTTGACGATCCCGTCATTACGGTCCTGGGGTTGGGCCACATTGGCCTTCCCACCGCTTTGGGCTTGGCGGACTTGGGGCGGAAGGTCATTGGCGCCGACAGCGATCCCGGCAAGGTGGCGCGGATTCGTGGGGGCGATGCCATTTTCTATGAGCCTGGCCTGGACGAACTTCTTTCCAAGCATCTGAAAAGTGGCAGATTCGAACCTTTGGAGGATGTGGAAGCGGCCATCCGCGGTGGGTCCATTATCTTCATTTGCGTGGGCACGCCCCAGCGGGAAAGCGGGCAAGCCGACCTGGGGCAGGTGGAGGCGGTGGCCCGCTTGGTGGCCCGCAACTTGAACGGATACAAGCTCATTGTCTCCAAGAGCACGGTCCCGGCGATTACTGCGCAATGGCTCAAGAAGACCATCATGCGATATCGGGGGGGAGGAAGCTCGGCGCTCCCTCTTGACCTGGACATTGCCTCCAATCCGGAATTCCTTCGGGAAGGGAAGGCGCTGGAGGATTTTTTCCATCCTGACCGGGTGGTTTGCGGTGTGGAATCGGAGCGGGCGCGCGATATTCTGACGAACCTCTATCGCCCCCTGCAGTGCCCCCTGGTGATTACGGACACCAGCACGGCCGAACTTATCAAACACGCAGCGAACGCTTTTCTGTCCACCAAAGTCTCTTATATTAATATGGTGTCGGATCTCTGCGACAAAGTAGGGGCGGACGTAACGGCGGTAGCGCAGGGTCTGGGACTGGATTCACGCATCGGGCGGCAGTTTCTCGACGCGGGGATTGGCTATGGGGGTTACTGCTTTCCCAAGGACCTGCGCGCTTTTATTTACCTGGCCAAAGAACACGGGGTAGACTTCTCGCTGCTGCAAGAAGTGGAGCGCGTGAACGAGCAGCGCGTGGAAGTTTTTGTTAAGAAGATCCGGCAAGCCCTTTGGGTGCTGCGGGGAAAGACGATCGGCATTCTGGGATTAGCTTTCAAGGCCGGCACCGATGACATTCGTGAAGCGGTCAGCCTGAAGATCATCAAGGCGCTGGCCGAGGAGGGGAGCGTCCTGCAATTGTACGATCCCCAGGCCATGCCCAATACCCAAACGGTATTTCCCGGGACGGCGGACCAAGTTACCTACTGCCCTTCCGCCTACGACGTGGCGCGCGGCGCGCACGCTCTGCTGCTCCTCACGGAGTGGCCCGAATTCCGCGATTTGGATTTGCCGCGGCTAAAATCCCTGATGGAAGTGCCGGTGCTCATCGATGGCCGGAACCTCTTCGACCCCGGAACTGTGCGGCAAGCGGGCTTTGAATATTTCTCCATGGGGCGTGATGGGGCAGCCGTTGCCGAGGATCGTTCTATTCCCGAAACCCGGCGGGCCTGAATAACCACCCCGTCGCTCGGCGCGCCACCCCTCCTGAATCGGGGGGGGAGTTGTTTAGAAATGTTCCCCTCCTCAGATGAGGAGGGGTGGCGCGCCGAGCGGCGGGGTGGCGCTGATCGTGGAAAGCGGCAGCAAGCTGTCGCCCTCCAAACCTTCGCACTCGCACCTGAAGTGACCCGAAAAGGAAACGTGTATGTCAAACTCCCCGGCTGACGAACGATCCCGACCGCTGACCCTGGTCACCGGAGGCGCTGGCTTCCTGGGCTCGCATCTCTGCGACCGGCTGCTGGCGGAGGCTCACGACGTGATCTGCCTCGACAATCTGATTACCGGCCGGATGGAAAATATCGATCATCTTCTGGCTCACCCTCATTTCCGCTTCGTGCGACACGATGTCACGCTGCCCATTGATCTGCCCGCGCTGCTGCAACCGGAAGACGGCCGGCCGGCCTTCGGCATGAGAAACTTGAGTTACATTCTGCACTTTGCCTCTCCGGCCAGTCCTAAAGACTATGCTCGGCACCCGATCCATACGCTCAAGGTGGGCGCGCTGGGAACCCATCACGCCTTGGGGTTGGCCAAGGCCCATGGCAGCGTAATCCTGCTGGCCTCTACCTCGGAGGTTTATGGCGACCCGGAAGTCAGCCCCCAGCCCGAGTCTTACTGGGGGCATGTGAATCCGGTCGGCCCCCGCAGCGTTTATGACGAAGCCAAGCGGTTTGCCGAGGCCATCAGTATGGCTTACTACCGCGAGCACGGCGTCAAGGTTCGGATCATCCGTATCTTCAACACCTATGGTGAGCGCATGCGTCTGGATGATGGGCGAGCCTTGCCCAACTTCATGGTGGACGCCCTGCAAAACACCCCTTTGACGGTATACGGAACCGGGAGCCAAACCCGCAGCTTGTGCTACGTGAGCGATCTGGTGGAGGGGATCTTCCGTACCCTGCTATCAGACCTCACGGGACCCACGAACCTGGGAAATCCGGAGGAGATTTCCATCCTGCAACTCGCGGAAGCCATTATTCGGATCACTCAGAGCAAGAGCGCCATCATTTTCGAACCCTTGCCCGTAGATGACCCGCGCCGCCGCCAGCCGGACATTACCGCGGCCCGGGAAAAGCTGGGATGGTCTGCGCAGGTCAGTCTGGAAAAAGGCTTGGCTAAGACGCTGCCGTACTTCCGGTCCTCGTTGGCGAAGGGCAGTCCCGCCACCAGGGTGGCCCATTAAGGACGCGAAAAATAGGTTCCAGGATCGGCTGGGGCGCGGCCATCATGAAAGGCACGGCTCCCAAGGAGAACGGATGAGCAGCAGCAGTGGACGTGTCCGGGTTTTGTACAGTTTTCCCAACAAGCTGGGGGCAGACCGGATCTGTTATACCGCTTGGCAGCAAGTGAATGGTTTGGCCGCCGCCGGCGCCGACCTCCTGGTTTTTCCGGGCGTGCTTCATCGGCCAGTCCCTGCAGGCGTGAAGGTTCACCCCACCCTGGCCCGAGGGAAGGTGCGCATTTCCTATAAGCTGGTGGGAAACCTGCGCGCCTGCGCCTGGCACGACCGGATTGTGGCGCGCCGCCTCGAGAAGATGGCAGGGCAGATCGACATCATTCACACTTGGCCTCTGGGCGCCCTCCAAACGCTCAAAACTGCCGCCAGGCTGGGCATCCCGACCGTGCTGGAAAGGTGTAATGCTAATACGCGGTTTGCCATGGAGATTGTGCAGCAGGAGTGTGACCGCCTGGGAGTAGCCCTGCCGCCCGACCATGAACACGCCTACGACGCGGAGAAACTGCGCAAGGAGGAAGAGGAGTATGACCTGGCCGATCGCCTCCTGTGTCCATCGGACTTTACCGCGAAGACCTTTCTTGACAAGGGGTATGCCAAGGAGAAGTTGGCCCGGCATATCTACGGGTTTGACGAAAAAGTTTACTATCCCAGCAGCGTGCCTCGGGAACCCAAGCCCGGACTGACCATGCTGTTTGTGGGGGTATGCGCGGTGAGGAAGGGCGTGCATTTTGCGCTGGAAGCGTGGCTGAAATCTCCAGCAAGTAAAGAGGGGACTTTTCTGATCGCCGGAGAGTTTCTGCCGGCCTATGCTGAAAAGCTTGCCCCCATGCTCAAGCACCCCAGCGTCCATGTCCTCGGGCACCGGGATGACGTGCCGGAGCTGATGCGGAAGAGCGATATTCTGATCCTTCCCAGCATCGAGGAAGGCTTTGGCCTGGTCGTCACCGAAGCCATGGGGAGTGGCTGCGTCCCGCTTGCTTCCGAAGCCTGTACCGAAATCTGCAAGCACATGGAAACGGGACTTATGCATCGGATCGGGGACGTTGCCGCCATCACTCAGCACATCACCATGCTGCACGAAGATCGTGCCCTGCTTGCCAGGCTGCGGGCGGCGTCTCTCAAAATGGTCCCGGAGATCACTTGGGATGCCGCAGGGGTGAAGCTTCTGGAAGTCTATCGCCAAACGATTGCCGCCTACCGGGCGGGAGCGCCGCGGGAGACCGTCCGGGAACGAGAAGCGGTCCGGGCTAAATCATGAGCCTGCCTTCACCAGAATCCGGCAGAAGGAGCGGATTCCAGTTTCGCTTTGCCGCTCGGTTTCCGGCATAACAGCGGTGCGGGCGGGTCAATACCATAAAGGGCCGGTGAGGGGATTGTCAGGGAACGGGTACCCTTAACCGCGCGCGGTTGGTACGAATCCGGAACTCAGGAGGAAGGCCTGTTGGGTCGCTTCACCGTCGGCCGTGCCGGCGGGCCGAAACCTGGGCAACGGTAGGGCACAAATCAATGGCGATTTTGGTTGTCGGCGGTGCGGGATACATCGGAAGCCACACGGCTCGATGCTTGCGACGGCACGGGTATGAAGTCATCGTCTACGACAACCTATCCACGGGACACCAATTCCTCGCCGATGGTTTTGAGCTGATTGTGGGCGACATTGCCGATGAAGAAAAATTGGCGCACGCGCTGGGCCGAACGACGGCGGTTATGCATTTCGCCGCTCATGCCTACGTCGGCGAGTCCGTCGAGAACCCCCGCAAGTATTTTCGCAATAACGTGGAGGCCGCGCTGGCGCTACTGAACGCGACCATCGATGCCGGGGTGCGCACTTTTGTGTTTTCCTCGAGTTGCGCCGTTTATGGCATGCCCGCGAAGATGCCCATTGGAGAGGACGTCCCCCGCCAACCCGTCAACCCCTATGGGGTTTCCAAGCTCTTCTTTGAGAACGCTCTGGAAGCTTACGAACGGGCCTATGGGTTGCGCTCCGTTAGGTTGCGATACTTCAATGCGGCGGGCGCCGACGAGACGGGAGAGGTGGGGGAATTGCACGATCCGGAAACTCACCTGATTCCGCTGGCGTTGGCAGCCGCCGCGGGGACGGGTCCCGAACTGCAGGTTTTTGGCACGGATTATTCCACGCCGGACGGCACCTGCGTTCGCGACTACGTTCACGTCAACGATTTGGCGGAAGCCCACGTGCTTGCCTTGCAGCACCTGATAGAGGGGGGAGAGCCCTTGGCCTTAAATCTCGGCGCCGGCGAAGGCTATTCCATAAGACAAGTGCTGGCGACTGTGCAAGATGTGACCGGGAATGCGGTTCGTTGGCATGCGGCGCCGCGCCGCCCCGGTGACCCGCCGGTGTTGATCGCGGATGCGTCCCGTGCCCGGCAATTGTTTCACTGGAAGGCCTTGCACCCTTTGCCCAAGATCGTGTCTACCGCGTGGAAATGGATGCAGGAAAGCCATGCCCGAGGAAGGGCGAGTTTAAGTCAGCCGTAGGCTCCGGGCTCGTTCGTTTACGAGAGGGCCTAAGCGCAGAAATCGCGAAGGGAACGGGGTTCATGAATCCAAAAGTATCCGTCGTTATCCCGACCTATAACCGGGCCGCCAAGGTCCCTATGGGCATTGAAAGCGTCTTGGCCCAGACCGTCACCGACCTCGAAGTTATCGTGGTGGATGACGGGTCGTCGGATGGCACGGGGAAGATCCTGGCGGAGACTTTTGGCGATCGGATTCGCTACTACCCCCAAGCCAATCAGGGCGCCAGTGCCGCGCGGAACAAGGGAATTGCGGAAGCGCGGGGGGATTGGATCGCTTTCCTGGACTCCGACGATCTCTGGGAAAGGGAAAAGATCGAGTGGCAATTCAAGGCCCTGGAGCGATTTGGCCTCCAGTGCGGCGGGTGTTATACGGACACCCGATTCTTCAACTTCCCGGAAAAACGAACCATGTTCCAATTGGCGGAAGAGAGCTATCGGCATGAAGGAGAGATGGGCGTCAGCACGGACGCCCTGAGACTGTTGGTGAGGCCCGGCGGCGCAGGTATGGTCGTCTGCCTGTCCTCTTTCCTGGGACGCGCCGATGTGGTAAAAAGAGCGGGAGGATTCGATCTCAAGCTGCTCTATAGCCAGGACAGTGAATTCCTGTTCCGGTTAGCGATGCACACGGGCTTCTGTTACGTCAACCGTCCGCTCGTCAGGTTTGACCGATCGCCCGCGGAACTTCGGCATGTGGGAGTGAGCGCAGATTGGAACAAGACGGATTTTTTCCTTCAGGATAGTCAGCTCAGGCTCGAAGGGCTCTTGCGCTTGAGCGAAGGCCTGCCGAGGGAAATCCGCGAGGTCCTTCGAGAGCGGCTTTGCTTGGTCCACAGCGGGTGGGCCAATTGGTATCTGGAGACCGGGCAGTACGGAAAGGCGCGCGAAGCCGTGTCGCGAGCGGCGCGATTGGACCTGACATTCAACATCGCGATGAAATGGCTGCTGACGTGGGTGAGTCCACAACTGGCGCGCCGCACTGTACACCACCGCCTGGAAAGAAGCAAAGATTCGATCGCATGAGAATTTGTGTGGTAGGGGCGCAAGCTCGATGGCCAGGTGCGGCGCTGGCTCAACCTTCCGGGCGCTGTCTCACGCACGCTTCAAGATGAATGCCGGCAGATGTGACCTTGCCGGAGCCATGACCGGTAATCGCGAGCCGGCGCGGAACGAATCGTAAGGAGAATCGATGAGTCAGAGGAACGAGGGCACGCTTGCAGTACGTGGCAGTTCGTCGTCGGCCCCCGGTCCAGAGTCGGACCGGATTGGGGACCGCGAGGATGGGGCCAGTCCCAGGAATCATGGTGTAGAGCCATGCCCAGCGTGCGGA
>Ga0182030_10002969_pt1 | contig 36151 bp, 26 predicted proteins | sample 812S3MmetaG_FD_121299 | JGI IMG/M metagenome (GOLD analysis project Ga0182030, IMG submission 121299) | Permafrost microbial communities from Stordalen Mire, Sweden - 812S3M metaG (Illumina Assembly) | ecosystem: Environmental > Terrestrial > Soil > Wetlands > Permafrost | place: Sweden...
CGCCGCTCAGCATCCGGCTATGAAGATCGTTCCGCTCCGTCGCGCTCAATTGGCTGTAGTGGCGTCCCATGCTCAACCTCGATATAGTTACGAGGTGTTGCACTTCAAATTGGAATCCGCCTCAGCAATTACGATTGCAGTCGGCCAACTCTCCCTTCGCTGAAAATGGTACACTTACCCCAGAAGCTATCGCCAACTCTCGCGAAATAATTCCTTCGGCACAGATCGGAAACCCAGCGGTGCCGCCCGGATATAGCAAGTATAGTACTCAAACCTACCAGAGTCCCTCCGGTGACTTCCAAGTCATTTTTACCAGAATCCAACCACCGGTCAGCAGTTTTACGGCCTAGACTACAAGGCCATATTCAATGGAGGCAGCGGACTATGATAGTCAGGTGTGTCAGGATAATTAATGAGATAACGGGCGAGCCGTTGCCTCCGAACTCCTGGCTAACTGTTGGAAGAACGTACGTTGTTCTGGCGGTATTCGTTGCTGAGGGTGCCTCCCCGAAATATCGGATAATTGGCGATGACGCAGTGACTCCTGCTCTCCACGCTGCAATTCAGTTCGATATAGTTTCGGGCGCGTTGCCTACCATTTGGAAAGCTCACTTAGTACCCCGCAAATATTTTGAGTTGGCACCGTTGTCGTGGACGGTTGCTGGCTTCTGGGAGGCCTACTTCGATCGTGACCCTGTTGCAGAAGCTGCCTTTCGCGAAGCGCACCGAACGCTCATCGCGGAGGCGACGGAGGCATTCTAATCGATCATCAGAAATCGTTTTGCCGTGCGCCTTGCACAGGTACATTGTTTCTATGCCGAGTTACTGAGTTACGGGAATTACGGGGAATTACGGTGACAGTGCATTTAATTGACCGCTTTGCAAAGCGAGGGCCCGAAGCCACGGAGAATTAAATGCACTGTCACCGTAATCCGGGCACCCTGGCCAAGGCAGGCTTGCTCTAAGGAGGAATTCAAAGCGGGGATTACAGTCCAGTGCTGTCACCGCAACTCGTAACTCCAGCCGGTCCGGCCGCCACAATCAAACTGACCTACTACTCACCGCTCACGGATGCAGGTTGGCGTCGTCCGAACAGTCGCCGGGCTTGCCGCCCTCGCGGATGCAGGCGCGAAACAGCCACGGCTCGACGTAGCTGCCTTCCCAGATGCCGCGCCCGGCATGCTCGGCATCGCGTTGCGCGCTGTCGTACTTTCCCTTGGAATATTGCGGCCAGTCGAGCGCCAGGCCGTTGCGCACCAGCCAGTCGGCGATGTCGGCGCCGTCGACGGTACAGACCGCAAAGGTCTGGCCATATTGATCGAGGCTGACCGGCGCACAATCGATCGGCCTCTTGTTGAGAAACGAACCAAGGGCATTCGCCGCCTTGGTGCCGCAGGGATAGGGGATGCTGTCCTCGCCGCGGCACAGCTGATTGCTCTCGGGCGCATCGATCCCCCACAGCCGGATCCGGGTGCCGCCGATGTCCAGGGTGTCGCCGTCGATGACGCCGGCCTGCCCCGCCAGATTGTCCGCCAACGCCGGCGCGGCGCAAAGCCACGCCGCCGCGAACAGCCATCGCCCCAACCCGAATTCTCGCAACCTCATTGTCGCTGCTCCAGCCCCGAGTTCTATAGCACCCACCAGCGGTCCTGCCTCAAGCCGTCGGCGGCCCCGACCGGACCGGCGTTATCGCTGGCTGGTTCAACCCGGATGGCATGCGGACAAAATGGGAACATAGTCAGGATCGCTCCAGCCGTGCTATGGGCAAGGGATGCCAACCGAAGAAAACCCCGACCGTCTCAGGCCACCGCCGGCCAAACCCCGCCGGCCGCTGCTCAGCCGCCCGCGCATCGTGATGGGCCTGCTGTTGCTGATCGCCATCCCGATCTTCGTCGCCCTGGCCAACAAGGCGGTGCAGGAAAATGCCGTGGCGATCCGGCAGGGTTTTGGACAATAGCCGGCCGCGGCAACCTCGATCCGACGTCCAGCCAGAAGCGTCGGAGCGCGGTCGACCGGGGATACGCCGGTTCCGCCCTCAGCAATCATGCGGCCTTCGCAGTAGTCTGCCACCGCAGCCGCAGCCGGTCGAACGCCAGATAGACCACCGGCGTCGTATAGAGCGTGAGCAGCTGGCTCATCAACAGGCCGCCCACGATCGCAATGCCGAGCGGCCGGCGCAGCTCGAATCCCACGCCGGTTCCCAGCGCCAGGGGCAAGGCTCCCAGGATCGCCGCCATCGTCGTCATCACGATGGGGCGGAAGCGCAACATGCAGGCCTCGAAGATCGCGTCCGAAGCGCTCTTGCCGCCCTGCCGCTGCGCCTGCAGCGCGAAATCGATCATCATGATGGCGTTCTTCTTGACGATCCCGATCAGCAGCACAATGCCGATGATGGAGACGATGTTGAGATCCTCGCCGAAAAGCATCAAGGCGAGCATTGCGCCGACGCTTGCCGACGGCAGCGTGGAGATGATCGTCAACGGATGGACCAGGCTCTCATATAAAATCCCGAGCACGATGTACACCGCCACCAGCGCCGTCAGAATCAGCAACGGCTCGGTGCCCAGCGATTGCTGATAGGCCAGCAGCGTTCCGGCAAAGAACCCTTGCAGACTTGACGGCGCGCCCAGCCGCGCCTGCATCTGGTTGATGCGCGCTGTGGCATCGCTCAAGGATACCGCCGGGGCCAGATTGAAGGACACCGTGACGGAGGGAAACAGGCTGGTATGATTGATGGCCAGCGGAATGGTAGTGGCATGGCTCTTGGCCACCGCCAGCAACGGAATGTGGCTGCTGCCCGATGTATTGAAGTAGATGTCCTTCAACCCTTCCGGGCTTTGCCGGTATTGCGGAGCCACCTCCAGCACCACGTAATACTGGTTCAGCTGGGTGTAGATGATGGATACTTCCGACTGGCCGAACGCGCTGTACAATTCCGAATCCAGCGCCTGCACCGTCAGTCCGAGCTTGGCCGCGGCGACGCGGTCGTAGTCCAGCAGTTCGACCAGACCGCCATTCTGCTGGTCGGAACTGACATCCTGCAGGCCGGGCAGCCGCTTCATCTCGCTCAGCAGCACCGGCCCCCATTTGGTCAGGTCCGTCATGGTGTCGGCCTGGATGGTGTACTGGTAGAGCGCATTGCTGGAGCGGCCGCCGATACGCAGGTCCTGCACCAGTTGCAGGAAGGTGGAGGCCACCGGCAGGCGGTTCAACCGGGCGCGCAGCCGGGCGATGATCTCGGCCGCACTGACGTTGCGCTCCGCCGCCGGCTTGAGCGCGACATAGAGCGAGCCGGTATTGGTCGCGCCATTGGTGCCGGTAAATGCGATCACGTTGGCGACCGCCGGATCGTTCTTGATCACGCCGACGATCTGCCGGATCGAATCGTCCATCGCCGGGAAAGACGACTCCTGCGGTCCCTGCACCGCGCCGGCCAGCGCCCCGGTATCCTCGACCGGGAAAAAGCCCTTCGGTATCTCGACGATCAGCACGCCGTTGAGCGCGATGGTGAGCAGCAGCACGATCAGGACGGGGATCGGACGGGCCAGCACCCAGGTCAGGCTGCCGCGATACCATGACAGCACCCGGTCGAAAACCCGCTCGCCGGCCAGATAGAGGCGGCCATGGCTTTCGCTGCGCTCGTTCTTCAACAGATAGGCGCACATCATCGGCGTGGTGGTCAGCGAGACGATCATCGACACCAGGATGGCGGTCGACAGCGTCACGGCAAATTCGCGGAACAGGCGTCCGACGATGCCCCCCATCAGCAGCAGCGGGATGAAGACCGCGATCAGCGAAATGCTGATGGTGAACACGGTGAACCCGACTTCGCCGGCCCCCTTCAGCGCCGCGGCAAACGGCGTCATGCCGTCTTCCATGTTGCGCACGATATCTTCCATCACGACGATGGCGTCGTCGACGACAAATCCCGTCGAAATCGTCATCGCCATCAGCGAGAGGTTGTCCAGGCTGTATCCGAACAGGTCCATCACGCCGAGCGTGCCGAGCAGCGAGACCGGCACGGCGACGCCCGGGATCAATGTGGCGCGGCCGTTGCGCAGGAACACGAAGACCACGACGATGACGAGGCCGATCGACATCAGCAGCGTCCGCTCGACGTCGCCGACCGAGGCGCGGATGGTGGTGGTGCGGTCGAGCACGATGGTGGTATCGATGCCGAGCGGAATCGACGCGTTGATGAACGGCAGTTGCGCGCGGATCCGATTCACCGTGCCGATGATGTTGGCGCCGGGCTGGCGGAAGATGATGATCGTCACCGCGCGCTTGCCGTTCAGATAACCGGTCGCACGCACATTCTGCACCGAGTCCGTCACCGCCGCGACATCGGTCAGGCGAACCGCCGAGCCATGGCTAAATCCGACAATGAGCGGCTTGTAGTCCTCGGCATGCGAGATCTGGTCGTTGGCCAGGATATCCGCCGACACGGTGCCGTCGGAGATCTGGCCCTTGGCGAGGTCGGCATTCTGCAGACTCAGAACGGACTGCAGATCGGCCAGGGTCAGTCCGTAGCTTGCCAGCTGGGCCGGATTTGCGTCCACACGCACCGACGGCAACGCGCCGCCTCCGGGGATGACCTGGCCTACGCCCTGGATCTGCGACAATTTCTGCTGGATGACGGTGGAGGCTTCGTCATAGAGCTTGTCGGGACCGTATTTATCCGAGGTCAGGCCGAGGATCATGATCGGCGCGTCGGCGGGGTTGACCTTGCGGTAGGTCGGGTTGGCCGGCAGGTTGCTCGGCAGGTAGGTTCGCGCCGCGTTGATCGCCGCCTCGACGTCGCGCGCCGCGCCGTCGATATCGCGGCTGAGGTCGAACTGAATGGTGATCGACGTGCTGCCGAGCGTGCTGGCGGAGGTCATCTCCGTCACATCGGCGATATGGCCAAGCTGGCGCTCCAGCGGGGTGGCAACCGACGACGCCATGATGTCGGCGCTGGCGCCCGGGAAGCTGGCGCTGACCGAAATGGTGGGAAAGTCGACCTCCGGCAGCGGCGCCACCGGCAGCACGTCGAACGCCATCGCGCCGGCCAGCGCAATCGCCAGCGTCAGCAGCGTGGTCGCCACCGGACGGCGAATGAATGGCGCGGAAATGTTCATGCCGGGCCTAGTACAGCGATTCCATGAAACCGATCCTATGAGCCATCTTTTGTCATTCCGGGACGTGCCTTTGGTCGGCGATAGCCGGCCAGAGGTGCAGGCCCGGAATGACAATTTTTGTTCATGGTCGTTACGGCTCGATAATGAGAGGAACTTCGGAAACGATGTTCTAGGGCGTCGGCGCTGCCGGCGTGGCGGATTTGGGCGCGAAGCGCCGGACCAGATTGTCGAAAAAGATGTAGATCACGGGCGTGGTGTAGAGCGTCAGCACCTGGCTCACCAGCAGCCCTCCGACCATCGCGATGCCCAGCGGCCGGCGCAGTTCGGAACCGGAACCGGATCCGAGGGCGAGCGGCAGGCCGGCGAGCAGCGCCGCCATGGTCGTCATCATGATGGGACGGAAGCGCAGCAGGCAGGCATCGTAGATCGCATCGGTTGCGTTCTTGCCCTCGAGCCGCTCCCCCTGCAGCGCGAAGTCGACCATCATGATGCCGTTCTTCTTCACGATCCCGATCAGCAGGATCAGGCCGATGATCGCGACCATGCTCAGATCCTGGTGAAACAGCAGCAAGGCCAGGAAAGCGCCGACGCTGGCCGACGGCAGCGTCGACAGAATGGTGATCGGGTGCACGAAGCTCTCATACAAGACGCCCAGCACGATGTAGACGGTGACCAGGGCCGCCAGAATCAGCAGCGGCACATTGCTGAGCGAGTTGGTGAAGGAAGCGGCGGTGCCCTGAAAACCTGCCTGCAGGCTCGCCGGCATGTGCAGGTCCTTCTGCGCGGCGTCGATCACGCTAATGGCGTTGCCGAGCGCGGCATTGGGCGCGAGATTGAACGACACGGTGATGGCCGGAAATTGCCCCTGGTGGGTGATCACCAGCGGCTCGGTGGTTTTCTCGAAATGCGAGAAGGCGCTGAGCGGCACCGCGCTGCTGACGGCCGAACTGGTGGCGCCGGCCGAGCCCGCGCCCTTGCTCGACGCCGCCGTCGAGCTGCTCGCCGACAGCGCGCCGGCCGGAGGGGCAAGGGCATTTGCCGCCGGGGTGTACAAAGCCGAAGTCGTCAGCGCATTCGATCCCGCGGCGGCGGACCCGGAGGAAGAAAAGGAGGAAGCGGCTCCCGGGCCGCTGGTCCCGGACGACGTATTGGACTGGATGTAAAGCTGGTTCAGCCTGTTCGGGTCCGACTGAAACAAGGGATCGCTCTCCAGCACCACGTGGTACTGGTTGACCTGGGTATACATGGTGTTGATCTGCCGCTGGCCGAAGGCGTCATAGAGGGTGTTGTCGATGGTCGCAACCGCGATACCCAGCCGTGAAGCGGTCACCCGGTCGATCACCAGGGATATCGCCAGCCCGCCCAGTTGCTGATCGGTCGCGATGTCCTCGAGTTCCGGCAACTGCTTCAGCCGATCGACGAAGCGGCCGGTCCAGAGATTGAGCTCGCCGGCATCGGCGTCTTCCAGCGTGTACTGGTATTGGGTGCGGCTGACCCGGTCGTCGACCGAGATGTTCTGCACCGGCGCCATGAACAGCTGGATGCCCTGGACCCGGTCCAGCCTCGACTTCAGCCTGCGGATCAGATCGGACGCCGTGATATTGCGCTCGCCGATCGGCTTCAGATTGATCGACATCCGGCCGCTGTTGGTGGTGACGTTGGTGCCGTCGGCGCCGATGAAGGACGAAACGCTGGCCACCGCCGGGTCTTCCAGGATCGCCTTGGCGAGTTCCTGCTGCTTGCCGGCCATCGCGGTCGAGCCGATGGTCGGCGATGCCTGCGATATGCCCTGGATCACGCCGGTATCCTGGACCGGGAAAAAGCCCTTGGGAATGATGGTGTAGAGAAAGACGGTGAGCAGCAAGGTCGCCACCGCGACCGACAGCGTCACCGCCTGGTAGCCGAGCACGAACTTCAGGGTCCGGCCATAGAATGCGATCATGCTTTCGAAGACCCGTTCCGAGACCCGATAGACGCGTCCCTGCTGCTGCTTGGACTGGTTGCGCAGGATTCGCGCGCTCATCATCGGCGTCAGCGTCAGCGAGACCACCGCGGAAACCACGATGGTGACGGCGAGCGTCACGGCAAACTCCCGGAACAGCCGCCCGACCACGTCGCCCAGGAACAACAGCGGAATCAGCACGGCGATCAGCGACACCGTCAGCGACAGGATGGTGAAGCCGATCTGCGCCGCGCCCTTGAGGGCGGCCTCCATCGGCGGATCGCCGGCCTCGATGTAGCGCGAGATGTTCTCGATCATCACGATGGCATCGTCGACCACGAACCCGGTAGAGATGGTCAGCGCCATCAGCGACAGATTGTCCAGGCTGTAGCCCAGCACGTACATCACCGCGAAGGTGCCGACCAGGGACAGCGGCACCGCGACGCTGGGAATTATGGTGGCGTACAGGCTCCTGAGGAAAAGGAAGATGACCAGGACCACCAGCGCGACCGTCAGCAGCAGTTCGAATTCGACGTCCGCGACCGACGCCTCGATGGCGACGGTCAGGTCGGTCAGCACCGTGACGTGGATGCCGGTCGGCAGGTTGGCCTGCAGCTGCGGCATCAGTTTCTTGATGCTCTTGACCACGCTGATGGTGTTGGCGCCGGGCTGGCGCTGCACATTGAGGATCACCGCCGGCGTCAGGTTCATCCACGCCGCCTGGCGGTTGTTTTCCACGCCGTTGACGATGCGCGCGACGTCGGTCAGCATGACCGGCGCGCCGTTGCGGTAGGCGACGACGACCTTGCGGTAGTCCTCGCTGGCCACCAGCTGGTCGTTGGCCTCGATCTGGTAATCCTGGTGCGGGCCGTCGAAATTTCCCTTGGCGGCGTTGACGCTGGCCTGGGTCAGCGCCGTGCGCAGGTCTTCCAGGTTGATGCCGTAGGAAGACAGCGCCATCGGATTGGCCTGGATGCGTACCGCGGGTTTCTGCCCGCCGCTGATCGACACCAGGCCGACGCCGTTGAGCTGCGAGATCTTGGGCGCCATCCTTGTGTCGACGAGATCCTCGACCTGGGAAAGCGGCATCGCGTCCGAGGTAATGGCCAGCGTCAGCACCGGCGCGTCGGCCGGGTTGGTCTTGCTGTAGATCGGAGGCGCCGGCAGGATCGAGGGCAACAGGCTCTGCGCCGCGTTGATGGCGGCCTGGACCTCCTCCTCGGCCACATCCATCGCGATGGTGAGATTGAACTGCAGCACGATGACGGAAGTACCCCCCGAGCTGGTGGAGGTCATCTGGCTCAAGCCCTGCAACTCGCCGAACTGGCGCTCCAGCGGCGCCGTGACGGTGGTCGCCATCACGGTTGGGCTGGCTCCGGGGTAGAATGTGAGGATCTGGATGGTCGGATAATCGACTTCCGGCAGCGCCGAAACCGGCAGCAATTGGTAGCCGACAAGGCCGACCAGCAGAATTGCCGCCATCAGCAGAGACGTCGCCACCGGCCGCAGGATGAACGGGCGGGACGGACTCATTGTTTGTTTCCGCTGTTCTCCGCGACTGGCTTGACCGCAATGACGACCGCGACATTGTCCTGCAGCTTGTCGAAGCTGCTGTCGGCGACGATATCTCCGGGATTGATGCCATCGACCTGCGTCAGGCCGGCTTCGGTCACCCCGGGCTTGACGCTGCGCAAATGCGCGACATTGTTCTGGATGACATAGACGAACGAGGCCTGGCCGTTCTGCTGGATGGCCGACGCCGAAACCAGGGTGACGCCCTGCAACGTATTCACCAGCAGCCGGGCGTTGACGAACTGGTTCGGAAACAGCGCCTCGTCTTTGTTGTCGAACAGCGCGCGCGCCTTGATGGTGCCGGTCGTGGTGTCGATCTGGTTGTCGAGCGTCAGCAATTGCCCGCTGGCGATCCTGGTCCGGGCGGTGCGGTCATAAACGTCCACGGCCAGGGTGGCGTTGAGGCGCAGCCGGGCCTGGATCGGGCCGATATTGTCTTCCGGTATGGTGAAAATCACCGTGATCGGCTGCAGCTGCGCGACCACGGCGAGGGTGACGGTTCCGGTCGATTGCACGACATTGCCCGGATCCACCAGGCGCAGGCCCATCCGCCCGGCGATCGGCGCCGTGATATGGCAGAAGTCGACCTGGATCTGATCGTAGTCGACGGTGCCCTGATCGTTTTTCACGGTGCCCTGATCCTGCAGCACCAGCTTTTCCTGGTCGTCCAGGATCTGCTTTCCGATCGCCTTGGTGACCCACAGCAGGCGGTAGCGTTCGACGTCCATCTGGGCCTGGGCGAGCAGGTTCTGGTCCCGGTCGAGCACGCCCTGCGCCTGCAGCAGCGTGGCGCGATACGGCGCCGAGTTGATTTCGATCAGCGCATCGCCCTTGGCCACGGTCTGGCCTTCCTTGAACGGCACCGCAACGACCTGCCCGGTGACCTGGCTGGTGATGGAAGCGGTATATTGCGGTGTGACCGTTCCGATGGCGTCGAGATAGACCCCGATGTCGCCCTTCTGCGCGGTGGTACTGGTAATGGCGATCCCCGGCGCGGCAGGGGCTGAAGCTGCCGTTTGCCGGCCGCCATCGAAGCTGCGCCAGCCGAAATACAGGCCGAGCGCCACCAGCACCGGGATGAGGACGAAAGCCGACCTCCGGCGAAAAGACGAAGCCAACACTGCACCTTGGTTTGCCAACTGACCTGTTGCGCTGCCGACGCCGGTCACCGGTCCAACCAAGCTTAAGCCAATGCAGGGGGGAAGACTGAGCAAAACAGCTCACCCGAGGGATATGAGGATGCCCAATTCCCTATTGAGTCGCGGAATTCGACTGCGCCTTTGATCATGCGGCGAGGAACCGGTGATCGGGAGCGCATGACGGCATCTGGGGAGACGAAACCGGCCCTCCCTGTTTCGCGCAATCGTCGGGCGCCGGTTGGCCGGCGAAACGATCCGTCATCCAATCAACGGCAGCCAGCGTGCTGGCCTGGGCCGCGCTGCCGTGACCTATGTTCGGCAGCGTCAGCATTGCTACTGCGGGGGATTATTTAAGAGTGAGCAATAATGACCGGTATTGGCAACGGGCTGACAAGGTCAGCGACCGTCCGGTTGAATCTCAAGCTGGGTCAAACTGGGACCTCGGGGCGGATCTGAGCCAGGTCTGATCTTCTTCCAGTAGGCGACATCGCGAACGGTTATGATCGGCACTCTTGGCAGGGCATGTATGCGATGGAAGACCGAATGAACGTTACCCTCCCCTGGAGGGGGAGGGTAAAGAGATCAGGCAACCGCCCGTTCGACATGCGATAGCGCTGGCACTCTTGGGGAGCAGCGCCGCGACGCATAAGTCGGCGCCGAGCCAATCATTGGACAGAGATTCCGGATCGCTCGGAAAATCGCCACGATGCGCCTCAAGCATGGGGGGCTTTCGGGGAATCCCAGCTTGGGGGTGTTTATCCGGCGGCAGCGGAGCATCAAGGCCATGCGCACCATCACGCTTGAAGAACATTTTGCAACGCCGGGCTTTCTCGATGGCCCGGGCCGCGACCTCAAGGAACAGGCGCGCCAGGTCGGCAGTGGCGCCGAGCGGCTGATGCGCGACCTGTGCGACATCGGCGAAGGGCGGATCGCACAGATGGATGCCGCCGGCATCGACATGCAGGTCCTCTCGCTGACCGCGCCGGGCGTCGAGCAATTGGAAGCCGCCGAGGCGGTGGCGCTCGCGCGCGACACGAATGACGCACTGGCCGAGGCGATCGCCAGGCAACCGACGAGACTGTCCGGCTTCGCCGCGCTGCCGATTGCGGCACCTGATCAGGCGATCAAGGAGCTCGAGCGCCGCTTCAGCGATCAGGCCTTCGCCGGTGCGGTGATCAACGGCCACCAGCGCGGTCGCTATCTCGACGACAAGTTTTTCTGGCCGGTGCTGGAGGCCGCCGAATCGCTCGGCGCGCCGATCTATCTGCATCCGACCAAGCCACCCAAGCCGGTGATCGAAGCTTCGTTCGGTGGCTTTACGCCGCTCGTCACCGAGATGCTGGCCGGGCCGGGTTTCGGCTGGCACATCGAGACCGCGGTGCATGTGCTGCGCATGGTGCTGGGGGGCGTATTCGACCGCTTCCCCAAGCTGCAGATCGTGATCGGCCATATGGGCGAGGGCCTGCCGTTCTTCATGCAACGGGTCGATGTGATGCCGGTCGAGCTGACGCAGCTCAAACGTCCGGTCAGCGCGTATTTACGCGACAATCTGCACTATACCTTCGCTGGCTTTAATTTTCCGCCGACATTTCTGGATCTGCTGCTCGAGATCGGAGTCAGCCGCATCATGTTCTCGGCCGACTATCCTTACGGCTCAATGGCCAAGGCACGCGCGTTTCTGGAACAGATTCCGGTTTCCGCAGCCGACCGTGCGCGGATCGCGCATGGTAATGCGGAGAGTTTGTTCAGGCTTTGAGCGCATGTCGAGAGGTTGACGTGTTCGCAACGTCGCCGCATATGATCCGGACTTCGAAATCGCCTGCCCTAAACCAGCCCGTAGAAGCGCAGCCGCGCTGCTTCATCGCTCGGCGCGTCCGGCCCTGCCCCGTGCAGATCCGGGGTACGGGACCGGTCGGCCGCCCACAACGGCAGGCATCGCGCGCGCATCGCATCCGCCGCTGGTCCTGTCGAAAAGCTCATGTCGGTATACCAGTCGGTGATGCGTTTCAGCGCGGAAAAGTCCCGATCATGCGCTGTGGCGTAACGATCCGCGGCGATGAGCCAGTCCGGCTCGGCGAGCAGCTGGTCGCGCAACTGCCGCACGTCGCGCAGCGCGAGCGCCAGCCCGCATCCATAGGTGGGATCACTGGCACCGGCGGCATCGCCGATCAGCACCACGCCATCGCGCGCCGGATGTTCGACCCAGCTCGCCGAGCTGTCGAAGGAAGCGAGCAGGCCGTTCTGTCTCGCCCCGCCGAACCACTCGGCCGGCATCGCCATCTGCCGGCACGCTGCCAGGAAGGCGGTCGCATCGCGTTCGCCGCTGAAGCGCTGCGGCCGGTCGGCCGCACGGTGAATGAGATAGCTGCGATGCCGGCCCGCCCCCAGCGGGTACAGCAGCATGCTCTGGCCGCGTTCGATGCTCAGGCAGGATTGAATCGCGTCCTGTGGCGCGTCGAGCCCCTGATGGACGGTGCTGGCGATCACCAGGAAATCCGGGTCCCGGCGCACCGTGAAACCGCCCCAGCCGCGCACGCGCGACGCCCGTCCGTCCGCCCCGACCACCAGGCGCGCGGTGAGTTGCTCGCCATCGCGCAACCTCACCTCCGGACAGGCGCCGGGGGTGACGCCGACCACCTCGGCCGGGCGGCGAACGGTCGCGCCGGCCTTTTCGGCCAATTCGATCAGGACTTCCTGCATCTGTTCGTGACGGAAATTGAGCATGCCGAGACCGCTCGGCGCGGTAGCCGCAAGATCGCGATCGGCAGTCCGTCCGGCACCGAGATGGCGCCGCCAGGTCCTGATCTCCCTGCCGCAGCGCTGCTGCAGGTCCTGATAGATTCCGAGCGCGCAGGCCTCCGCGCATCCCCACGGAAAAATGCCCTCGCCGCGCACCCGGTCGCGGAATTTCGCCTCGCGCTCCAGGATCAGGACCCGAACCCCGGCGCGCGCCATGTTCAGGCCCAGCGCCGAACCGGCAAGACCACCCCCGACAATGACGAGATCGTACCCTGGCCGGCTCATAACAGATTCCCATTCCGTCCGGGTCCAATCCGTTCCGCCAATGGCCGGACCTCGGGCATGCGTTCAGAAATCCATCGGGGCTGGCCGGACCTCGCCATCGATCGCAATGATTTCACGGCGCCGCCGATGTGGAACCTGCCCGGTCGAATTTTGCCGCTGGACCCTACCCGTCCGGCTGCCTAAGGTCCTTGTCCTGCGTCCTTAATTTTCCTGAATCGGCAAGCGCTGTTGCCATGAGACCCATCAGCTTCGGCCATTTTCAGCTCGATTTGAACAGGCGGGAATTGTCGAGCGGCGGATCAAGGGTCGAACTCGGCGCCCGCGCCTTTGACATCCTCTGCGTGATGGCAGCAGCGAACGGCGAAACCGTCAGCAAGGACCAGTTGATGGCGCGGGTATGGCCCGGCCGTGTCGTCGAGGAGAACAACATCGAGGTGCATATCTCGGCGCTGCGAAAGGCGTTGCGCAGGTACGACCGGGACCAGCGTTATGTCGTGACGATCCCGGGGCGAGGCTATCGGCTGGTCGGCACCGAAGCTGTCGATGCCGCTGAGATCTCCCCCAGCGGGTTGCCGCAAGCGCTGACGCTTCCGGACAAACCCTCGATCGCGGTGCTGCCGTTCCGAAACATCACCGCCGATCCGGAGCAGCAGTATCTGGCCGATGGATTGACCGACGACATCATCATCGAACTGTCGCGGATTCGAAGCCTGTTCGTGATCGCGCGCCATTCCAGTTTTGTCTATTCCGCGCCTGCGCCCGACCATGGCGAGGTCGGACGCGATCTCGGCGTGCGCTACCTGCTGGCCGGCGGGGTGCGATGCGTCGGCTCCCGGATCCGGATCACCGCGCAATTGATCGAGGCCGGAAGCGGAAATCATGTCTGGGCGGATCGATACGACGGCGAAATCGCCGACATCTTCGCCGTCCAGGACGAGATCACGCGCGGCATCGTTGCCACGCTTCAGACCGAGATCGTGCTGAACGAGGGGCTGGTCGCGGGTCGCGGCGAGCGGCCTGAAATCCGGGTCTGGGACATCGCCAAGCGCGGCTGGCGCGAGGTCTATCTGCAAACCCCCGAGAGCCTGGAACGGGCCCGGCTGGCCGGACACAAAATGATGAAAGCGGCGCCGGACAGCGCCGGGGGCTATCAGCTCGCCGCCTGTGCCGCCGCGCATCTGTTCATCATGGGCTTCGCCGCCGATGCCGGGCAAATGCAGGCGGAAGCGTTGCGGGCCGCCGAGCAGGCGATCACCCTCGATCACAGCGATGAATACGCGCATTGGATTCTGGGCATCGTCTACGGGCAGCATCTCGGGCGCTATGAACCGGCGTTCGCCGCGTTCCGGCGGGCGCTGGAGATCAATCCCAACTTCTCGCTGGCCTATGGCAGCTATGGAACGACGCTGGCCTTTGCCGGGCTCGCCGATGAATCGCTCAAGAAGACAGCGATCGCGATCCGGCTCAACCCGCGCGATCCCAGCCTGTTCTTTCGTTACACCGGCCTGTCGCTGGCCCATTTCGTCAAGGGCGACTACGACACCGCCAACAGATGGGCCGAACGCGCGGTGACCGACAAGCCGAACTGGTGGTTCGGCCATGCCCTGGCGGCGGCCACGCAATCCCTGTTGTCGCGACCCGAACCGGCCAAAGAGGCCGTGGCCCGGCTCAGGCAGCTGCTTCCAGGGGTCGGCACCGAAAATCTCCCCGGGCTTTCAATCCGGAGCGAATTTCTCGGCCGCCTCAAGCAGGCGCTTCAAAGGGCCGGCATGCCGGCCTGATTGGAAACGTTCCGGCGCCGGGTGGGGCACAGAATTTTCGATGCAGGTGGCCACGCGCGAACGCCGGTAGCACGCGTATCGGCACAGCCCACTCATACATCAATATGAGTGGCGCTTTCCTAACGTTCAATGGCTTAGAGAGCAGCGAAAGGACATCGCGGACCGCGGAGACTCGGTATCTGGTGGCGTTGATCGCTCCGGCGCGAAGCCGGCCGATGAAACGGGAAATGTTGAACCCCTATCGAGAAGTTTCCAGGGCGTGACGACCAGAACAGGCTCGGGCATTTGACAATTGATGCGCGGCCCCCTGTTGGGAGAGATTGTGATGGAAATGAGCATCGATGAGATCGGTGCAGGCATATATCGCCTCTCGGTGTTCGTGCCCGAGGCGGCTCCGCCCGCCGGATTTACGTTCAATCATTTCCTGTTCGCTGGTGATGAGCCGCTTTTGTTTCACTGCGGAAAGCGAAAAATGTTTCCACTGGTTTCAGCCGCAGTAGCCCGGGTGATGCCGGTGGAGCGGCTGCGATGGCTTGGTTTCGGACATTTCGAAGCCGATGAATGCGGATCGATGAACGAGTGGCTGGCTGTTGCGCCTGCAGCTCAGCTTGCTCACGGAGCAGTGGGCTGTCGCGTTTCCATCAGCGACATGGCCGATCGCGAGCCGCGCCTGCTTTCTGATCGCGAGGTTATCGATATCGGCGGCAAGCGATTTCGCTATATCGATACGCCGCATGTACCGCACGGTTGGGATGCCGGCGTCATGTTCGAAGAAGCGACCGGAACCTTGTTGTGTGGAGACCTGTTTACACGCGTTGGAAACGGCCCAGCGATCACCGAGAGCGACATTATCGAACAGTCCATCACGTCGGAGAGTTTGCTGCACTATACGAGTCTTGGCCCGAGCACGGGATCGACGGTTCGCAAACTTGCTGCATTTAAGCCGAAGGTGCTGGCCACCATGCATGGCTCTTCATTTTCCGGTGATGGGGCCAAGGCGCTAAGCGCTTTGGCTGACCACTATGACGCGCTCGTGCACACGGCGGTTGCAGATCGAGGCTAACTCTGCCGCGCAACGTCCGCTGACGCGGTGGGGGCTGATGCCGGTTGCGATTGATGAGGTCACACATGGCGAGCGATGATTCGGCTCCTCCGCCGATCGGCGCGAGCGCGTCGTGCATGATGAAGGCGATTCGGATCCACCGCTTCGGGCCGCCGAAAGTCGTGACCTTGGAAGAAATCTCTCAACCGAAACCGGGCGAGGGCGAGGTTCTGATCCGCGTGAAAGCAGCCGGAGTCGGGCCATGGGACGCCTGGATACGCTCAGGCAAAAGCGCGCTGCCGCAGTACCCGCCGTTCACGCCAGGGTCAGACATTTCCGGTGCCGTCGTGGCGATCGGATCCGGGGTCGCTGACTTCCGTTTGGGCGATGAGGTCTATGGCGTCACCAATGCGCGGTTCACCGGCGGCTATGCCGAATACGCCGTGGCGTCCGCGGGCATGATCGCCCCGAAGCCGCGAAGCCTGAGCCATATCGAGGCTGCCTCGGTGCCGGTGGTGGCCGTGACCGCCTGGCAAATGCTGTTCGAGCACGCTCGCCTCTCGTTCGGGCAAACGGTGCTGGTGCACGGTTCCGCGGGCAATGTCGGCGCATATGCCGTGCAATTGGCACGGCATATCGGAGCACGGGTGATCGCCACGGCGACGGCGGACGACGCTGCTTACGTGCGCAAACTCGGTGCCGACGAAGTCATCGATTTTCGCTCGGTCCGCCTCGAAGACGTCATCGAACCGGTTGACGCGGTAATAGACACGGTCGGGGCGGAGGTCCAATTGAAGTCGCTATCGCTTCTCAGGCCGGGCGGGATATTGGTCTCATCCGTGTCTCAGCTTGAACCGAAAGAGGCGCAACGACGCGACGTGAGAGCCGTATTCTTCCTCGTCGACGTCTCGACCTCTTGTCTCAAGCGGATTGCCGAGATGATAGATGCCGGCAAGCTCAGTGCACGCGTCGGGGCGGTCATGCAACTGGCCGACGCCCGTGAGGCGCACGAAATGCTGGATGGACTGCAGCCTCGGCCACGCGGGAAAATCGTACTGAAGGTCGACGGATAAGCGCAAGGCGACCCTGACGCGCGACTCCAGGCGTAGGTACGGTTTGGCACACACGGGCGTCTTTCAGGCTGCGCGAGCGAGTAACGGCTTCCCGCCCCACCCGGCTGTTCGCCGCTGGTGACCAGCCAGGGACAGTTTGGGCGAAAGGCGCCGGTTTGACTTTCGGCTCCCATTTGTCCGCCCCCGGATCAGTTGTCGCCGGCGCGAGCGAACGCGGTATCCAGTACTTCGCCGATCGGCTGCCAGGTATGGCCGTCGAATTGCACCAGCCGCAACTGCTGGATCGGGCGAAACCTTTTCGGCCCGGTATTGATCATGATGCCCGGCAGGGTAACGGGACTTCGGAAGTCCTTCAGGTTGGCGGCCTGCCGCATGATATTGTCGCGCGAAAGGTCGTCGCCGCATTGCTTCAGCACCTGGGCCAAGGTCTCGGCGGCGGCATAGCCGAACACCGCATTGCTGTCGTCCTTGTCGCCATCAGGATAGTATTTGTCCATGAACGCCGACCAGTCCTTCATGCCGACATCATCCTGCCAGGCCGGATCGCCGGCGTCCTTGAGGAAGGAGGTCGAGATCACCCCGATCGCATTCTCCAGACCCGCGGGCCGGAGCGCGTTGGCGATGGAGGCCGAGGCATTGTCCAAAACAAATACCGGATACCAGCCGATTTCGGCCATCCGCCTGATGGCCAGCGCCGCGATCGCCGGGGCGCCGTCAAAGACCAGGATATCCGCCCCCGAACTCTGCAGCAGGTCGATCTGGGAATCGATCGATTTGTCGGCAACGTCGAATGTGACGTCGGAGACGATATTCTGGGCTGCATCGCCCAGTCCTTGCTGCAATCCTTTCAGCATGTCTCGTCCGAACTGATCGTTCTGCCACAGCACCGCAATCTTCCGCTGTGGATAATAGGCCTCGATATAATTGGCGTAGATGCGTCCCTCGGCCCGGAACGGCGGCTGCCAGCCCATGGTCCAGGGAAACAGATCGGGCTTGCTCCATTCATCGTCGCCGGAGGCCAGAAAAAGCTGCGGTATCCTGTTCTGGTTCAGATAGGGACGCACGAACAGGTTGCTCGGCGTTCCAAACGATCCGAACATGAACAGGACGTTGTCCTCGTCGACCAGCTTGCGGGTCTGCGCCAATGCCGCGTCCGGCTCGGAACCATCGTCGTAGGAAATGAACCTGACCTTGCGGCCGTTGATCCCGCCGCTCTGGTTGATCATGTTGAAATAAGCCGCCTCCGCCTTCCCGATCGCGGCGAATGACGCCAATGGGCCGGTATAGGGCATGACGTTTCCGATGCGGATTTCGCCGTCGGCCGCCACGACGTCGAGTACGGGATCGGCCATTGCGGCTGTGGACAGGAGGGCCAGGGCCCCCACCAGCGGCACGGCCAGGCTCTTCAAAATCGTTTGCATCGCTTGGCATCTCGCGTTCGAAGGTCTGCGTTCTCCAGCCTGCCACATCCTGCGCGGCGAGGTTTGACGGTTTTTGCGCCAAAGCGGGTGATGGCGCAATTGGCCGCTGCCGCCATCTCCGCGCCGGAACGGGTGGCACCGAGGGCGGCCATGAGAGCCGCGCCGTCGCACCAGGATCTGGCAAGATCCAGCTGAATCTGGTCATCCTCGATGGTGCGCCGGCTGTTTTTGACCCGATCCTGCAGCACCGGCTTTTCCCGGTCCTCCAGGATTTTGTTTTCCGACAGCCGTGGCGACCCCAAGCGGTAGCGTTCGGCTCCATCTGCGCCAGCCGGATGGCAACAACGCCGTTGCGATTGTCCGCGACCTGATCCCCGCCTGGCGCGGCAACAACCGAACAGATCACATCGATTCCATGAAACCGATCGCTTGGGGTGTTGTCATTGCCCGATGTGCAATTGTTGTTGATCGTTGTTACGAACCGAAGAGATTCGAACCTCAAAATCGCCGTGCGCTAGTCTTTCGCTGGCCTGCCGCGCTTGGCAAACACGATCCCTTGCGAGTCGGCGGCCTTGCGCAGCAGGCCCGCTTTCTTCAACGCCTCGGTTCGCTCCGGACCATGCGGCAGTCCGCGGGCTTCCTCCAGCGCCGCCAGCGCTTCGACGTCCAGATCCAGTTCGGACCGACCGGCTTTCCTTCCTTTGGTCATTCAGCAGTCTCACACCGAAAGATTTGACGCACACCCACAGCCAAGGTGACAATCGGGGTTTGATCGCCAAGGCCTGCAGGCCGGCCTCAGCCCGCCAATAATCCAAACTCTTTGCAGCGGTTCCGAGGCATGCAAAGATTTGCCAAATTTAGTTGGTCGAGAGTCGGATACCGGACCGACCGGCCTTTGCCAAACCTAATATTTTACCGTCGGGGGAGCGGCGGCGTCAGGGCTGCCGCGCTGAAGGTGAGTTGGGAGTAGACCATGAGTGTCGAGCTCATGTCCGATGAACGGCTGGCTCATTTTTACGAAAATGTTCGCCAACAGGTCGAGGCCGACCGGGCCTACAAACATCGGATCACGGCGGGTCCGACGGTTCGCCAGTACGCCGACAAGTTGAGCCGGGAGATGATCCGGCGGCGATTGCGGCACTCGCCGATCGAATGGCCGTCGTCCTAGGGCAAGGCAGTCCGCCGGGCGCAGCCGCTGGGCAGGCTCCGCGGGCCGCCGGCGCGGGAGACCAGACAACGGCGCGGAGCTAAAGGCTGCACCTCGAACGTCCGACGAGCTGCCCAATCCGATCACAGACTGTAAGCCCGATAACGGCGCGCGGTGGCGATGTCGAAACCGTCGCCATCGTCTTCGACATCGAGATTGCGGGACTATTCGTCAGGCTGGAAAGCAAGCGCGCGGCCGTCGCCTGAATACGGAATCAGTCGGCTCACCCGACGGCCGTCGGGATATTCGATGGTGCGCAGCGTCATCAGCACCGGCGCGTCCCGCTCGGGACGATGCGTTTGCCGCGGACGCGGACGCGCCGCTCTTGCGGCTGCGGCCGGAGCCGATCGAATATCCGCTGACGGACTTTGCACCGCCGGCTGCGCCGGTTGCTTGTCGCTCGGCCGGGCTTCGACGGCTGCATCCCGCAGATGCGGTTCGACCTTGTCCGGCAGGGCCTCGGCATTGGCCGAGCGGGTTGGCTGATCCGGGGCCGGCCCCTGCCCCGCCGTTTGCCCAGCCGGTTCGCTCGCCGCCACGACCGTTTCGGACATGGAGGCTGGCGGTCGATCGTTCGAGCCCGCCGCAACCTTGTCATGATCGTCGACTGGCGGTGAGCTTGCCGCGACGGCGCCGGTTTCAGAACGGCTTGCCGCAGCAGCGCTCGGTCCAAGCCTCGCGCTGGAATGAGCCGCGGGCCTTGCCCTTGCCGACAGCTTCACCGGATCCGGCGCGGCCAACCAACTCAGCGCGCCATAGCCGCCTCCGAGAAGAAGCCCGACCGCGATCAGATAAGCGAACAATGCAGGCATCGGAGCCTCCAACCGAAGGCAGCGGCCTCGACCAGGCGAGACCGTTGCGGGCATGTCAGTCAATCAGGATCGACCAGAACAACAGAAAGTCGTTGACCACGGTGTGGCTGCAACAGTGCTTGTGTCGGCCACCGCACCGTTTTGTGCACGCGCAGCAATCGGCACCGAAAGAGTGGTCGATTCTTTTTGTTTTGCGCGGGTCGCTCAGCGTGCGTGGAGAACGCCAGAGGCGCACCGCCGTTCCAAAAACCAATTCGGTTCCTGCGCGGAACTTTCCCGAGGCTGCAACATTTTCCGGTGGTCGAATTCACGATGCCGGGAGAATCTCAATGGAACAGGTAATGCGCCCCGTCGGGGCAGTGATGGTTGATGAAGCTGTGGTCATGGATGAAACAATGGAGCCTTCGGTGGCCGGCGTTTCATGGGCAGCGGTGCTGGCTGGCGCCATCACGTCGTGCGCCCTGACGTTGCTGCTGCTGTCGTTCGGCGCCGGAATCGGATTTTCAGTGGTGTCGCCGTGGTCCAATTCCGGCGTCTCGGCAACGACCTTCGAGATCGGCACCGGGCTCTATTTGATCGTGATGGCCATGATCTCGTCGGCGCTCGGCGGCTACATGGCAGGACGCCTGCGCAACCGCTGGATCGGCGTCGAGACCGGCGAAGTCCTGTTCCGCGACACCGCGCACGGTTTTTTGGCGTGGGCATTGGCTTCGGTGCTCGGCGCAATCCTGCTTGCCTCTCCGGCTTCCTCGCTGCTTGGCGGCGCAAGCTCGGGGGCGATCCAGGCGGCCAGCGCCTCTCAGTCAGGGCAGATGGACCGCTATGTCGATATGCTGTTGCGGCCTGAAAATCCGGCCGCCGGTGAGAGCGCCAACGCCAATAACGCCGACTCGCGCCGCGAGCTGGTTCGCCTCTTCACCGCCGATTTTCGCAATGCCGGCGAGCCTTCGGCCGCCGACCGCAGTTATGTGGCGAAGGTGGTTGCCGCCCGCACCGGCCTCAGCCAGGCCGACGCCGACAAGCGCGTCAGCGATGTGACGGCGCAGGTAAAGACCGATCTCGATAATGCCCGCAAGGCCGCGGAGCACCTCGCGATCTGGCTGACGCTTTCGCTGTTCATCGGCGCTTTCTCCGCCGCGCTGGCGGCGACCGAAGGCGGCGGCCTTCGTGACGGAACCTGGGGCAGAGCAGCCCTGCGACGTTAATCCCCCACCCCAAAACGAAAGGAGACAATCATGCCGATTTTGCTGTGGCTACTCGGAATCCCGATCCCGCTGATCATCCTGATCATGCTGTTGCACCACTGACCGCGATTACTATCGACAAGAAACGGCCCCAGCCCGGGGGAGGGCTGAGGCCGTCAGTTCGTCGCGTGTCGTTGGGGACCGACACCAATCCAGAACCCTCCGGACCGTCACTGATTTTCCCGAAGTTTCGAGGCGCCTCTGACCACCCGCTTGCGCGAGGCAAAGCAGGCGAGTGAGTTCGAGACTGCAAGGCAAGCCTCTACATGTCTTGACATGTCTTGCCGATTGCCTTTTGCCCCTCGCGGTTCAGCGACCGGCCTGGCAGCATCCATCAGGACTGTCGGTTGGGCAGGTCCATCTCGGCGGTCCGGCGCGGAGAGCCTTTGCTCTCCAGCACCGACAATCTGCCCTCCACGCTCCTGATGACGTCGACAAGCTCTTGCAGAGCGTCCGCCGTCTCGGACGAAAGTCCGGATTGATCGCGGATCGTCTGTATCGCGCGCTCGGCGCGCTTGAGCTGACTGCTGGACATGTCGAGATCTCCTGTCATGACATTCAATCAACCACGGGCAGGATTGATTTCGCGGGCCGGATGAGGCGGACGCCGTCTCAGCCCTGCTTCAAGACGTCCCTGGTCTGGCCAAACGGCCACGGCTCGCCCTGAGGCCGGACGCGGACACGGGTGCCGTCTTCGAAATTGACCAGTGCGTGGGTGGCGACCTCGTCATTGATCTCGAACAGCCGCAATTCCGTGGTCGGCAGCCACGTCAAGGTCTGGTCGATGTCGCCCGGGAAAACCTGCCACGTCGATCCGTCGTTCAGCGTGACGATATGGCTCTCGGGATGCGCCAGGATTTTCATGACTTGCCGCTTGGTCTGTCGTTTTGAGAATGGTGATGGTGAGAGCGGTTATGGCCCGCGAGAGGCATACGCTGTTTCGACGCACTATTTCGATTTCATTACGAACCTCTAAAGCTCGTCGCCGGCCCGAAGGCTGCAACAGCGACGACACGACAGCTGCGATCTTCCTGAACCGGATCAAGGCGTCGCTCGAAAATTAGTTCCCGATCTGTTGTTTGCGCGGAGCGCAACGCGGTCCGATCAGTCCAACCAAAAGCAGGCAATGTTTGGGTTCCGGCGGAACTGTCAGGGCGAACGACAGTTTGTTCCTCGTTCCATGAAAAGGAGAACACCATGAGGAAGTTTCTGTTTGTTGCCGCAGCCATCGGCGCGATGGCCTCGCCTGCCCTCGCGGACGAGGTCGGCGTTCAGGTCGGACCTGTTGGCGCGGGCGTTACCGTGGGCGAGAGTCACCCGGACTATGACAGGGATCGCGTCCGCGAACGCACCGTCATCAAGGAACATGAGCCGGCCGACCGGACAACGGTCATCAAGAAGGAACGTGACGACGGCGTCGAGAGCAAGACCGTGATCCATCGGGACGACTAATGGATGTACCGCGCGCTTCCATTTCGGAAGCGCGCGAATCCCGATCGTCGAAGACCTCACCTTCGGCACCGAGGCTGACGACCGGTTTCCGTTCTTGGTAATACTGGTTAATGCCAGGGCGGTTGTCGAACGCAATCCGGGTCGCTCGACAAGGCCGACCCTTAGCGGGCCGCGCCGGTGGGCTTGCGTTTTCGTGACCCGGCCGGGGCATCATGCGCGGATTTGATGGCGTGGTCGCGCTCGATGGACTTGAGGTGGCAAAGGCCGCCGACGGTGAGCCGCTGCTCATCCCGCTCGCCTTTGTCGACCATTCCGTAAATATGCTGCGTGAGAATCTTGCGTGCCTGCAAGCTCACCGACCGATCGAGCGGTTGGAGCTGCTGATAGATGCCGAGCGCCCGCTCGATGGCGGCACGGGCAAAAACCTCTTGGATGAGATCGTCTTCGACGGGGTCGCTCATGGCCGGTTCTCACATCGCAGGGGCATCTCACGCAGCGGATGCAATTCGATAATCGGCCAGTTCCCGCCTGGTTCCCTGGGTCGGCCGACGCCGTCCTGTTTTTTGTTGTCCGGCAGCGCCCCGCGACCCTGAATGTTCACATCCGTTTGAACTTCGGCGAATTTCGGAACGAGCGGTCCGGCGCAGGGTTGGCTCCTCACTATCACAAGGGAGAGAGCAAATGACGAAACTAAAACTTCTTGCTGCCGTGGCCGTGCTTTCGACCGCGACCGCCGCAACCGCAATGGCGGAACAGCCCGCCCACCATTACCGGCACCATCACCGCGGACCGGTCGGAGCCGCGGTCGGCGCAGCCGGAGCCGTGGTGGGAACCGCGGTGGGTACCGCTGCTGCGATCGCGACCGCGCCTTTCGGCAACGCCTATGCCTACGACAATCCCCGCGACTTCGGTCCGGACGGATACGCGTGTCGTCCCGGGACCTGGTTCAAGGGCGAGGATGGCCGGCGGCATCTCTGTCAGTAACTTTAATCTCGATGGAAGGGGCGGCCCGGTCCGGCCGCCCCTTGCTTCGGATATTCGAATCGATCGATCGCAGCGGAAAAAGAGATGCAAGGAATGAGCGAGCAGAAACTGCGGAATCCAAGGGATGAATATCCACGGCCGCCCTACAAGAGACAGACGCAACCCTGGCCCGGACTGGCGAGCAAGATGGAGCCGCGACCGGATCATGGCGAGCACAGCTACCGCGGATCGGGCCGGCTCGCGGGCCGCAAGGCCCTCATCACCGGGGGCGACTCCGGCATGGGCCGCGCTGCCGCCATCGCCTATGCGCGGGAAGGCGCCGATGTCGCGATCAACTACTTTCCCAGTGAGGAACCCGACGCGAAGGAAGTCATCGACCTGATCAGGGCCGAGGGACGAACCGGACTGGCCATCCCCGGAGATCTCCGGGACGAGAACTTCTGCCGGCAGCTGGTCGAGCAGGCGGTGAAGGGATTGGGCGGACTTGATATCGTGGTCAGCAATGCCGGCCGGCAGCAGACCCGCGCCTCCATCCTCGACATCACCACCGAGGATTTCGACGCGACCATGAAGACCAATATCTACGCGCCGTTCTGGATCATCAAGGCAGCGCTTCCGCATCTCAAGCCGGGCTCGGTGATCATCGGAACGGCTTCCGAGCAGGCTTACGATCCCTCGCCTGACCTGTACGACTACGCCCAGACCAAGGCGGCCACCATGAACTACGTGAAGTCGCTGGCCAAGCAGCTCGCGCCCAAGGGAATCCGCGTCAACGCGGTCGCACCCGGACCGATCTGGACGCCACTGCAGGTGTCCGGCGGGGCGACCCAGGAAAAGCTTGAAAAGTTCGGCGGCCAGACCCCGTTGGGCCGCGCGGGTCAGCCGGCCGAACTGGGCTCGATCTATGTCCAGCTCGCGGCAGCCGACGCGAGCTTCGCCACCGGCCAGGTCTACGGCTCGGCGGGCGGCTCCGGCCAACCCTGAGCCGGCGCTTGCGCCGAGCGGTCAACGCCGGATCTTGTCGCCCGGCGGATCGCCGCCCTTGTTTTGCCGGCTCACGCGCTGCGCACGTTCCGTGTCGCGCGGTTGTTCCTGGCCAAGCTGATCGCGCACCACGCCTTGATCCGAGCCCGGCCTCTCGGCCGGCTTCGGCATGCCCTGCTGGCCGCCGTGCTTGCCGCCCTGATCCTGCTGGCCTTCCAGATCGTTCTCCTTCTCGTTTTCCTTGGACATCTGCTTCTCCTCCGTCGCCTCGTTCGGCAACCCCGCTCGAAGGATCTTTGTTCCCGCATCGACGCCGGCCGACGGCATGCACGTCAATGCGGATGAGTGAAGCAGTGGGAACATTTGGCAACGGGGCCGGGTTGAAACGATCAATTCAATTCGGTCTCCGGAGGTCCTGATGTCCCAAACCGTAGCTGATTTTCTGGTGCATCGTCTGCGGCAATGGGGTGTCCGGCACATTTTCGGCTACCCGGGCGACGGCATCAACGGCGTCTTCGGGGCGCTGGGCCGCGCCGACGGGGAAATCGAATTCATTCAGGCGCGCCACGAGGAAATGGCGGCGTTCATGGCGTCGGCCTACGCGAAATTTTCGGGCGAGCTCGGTGTCTGTATCGCCACTTCCGGGCCGGGCGCCTCGCATCTCACCACCGGCCTTTACGATGCGCTGATGGATCATCAACCGGTGCTTGCGATTGTCGGCCAGCAGGCGCGCAATGCGCTCGGCGGACAGTATCAGCAGGAACTCGACCTGGTTTCGATGTTCAAGGATGTCGCAGGCGCCTATGTCGAGCAGGCCTCTGCGCCGGCCCAGGTGCGGCATCTGATCGATCGCGCCGCCCGCATCGCGCTGGCGCGACGCACCGTGACGGCGATCATTCTGCCGAACGACCTCCAGGATGAGCCCTATGCGGAGCCGCCGCGCGCGCACGGCACGTTGCGGTCCGGCGTCGGCTATGCGGCGCCCAAAGTCGTGCCGCACGATGCCGATCTCGACCGCGCCGCGGAAATTCTCAACGCCGGAAACAAGGTCGCGATGCTGGTCGGCGCCGGCGCGCTTGGCGCGACCGACGAAGTGATCGCGGTGGCGGACCGGCTCGGCGCCGGCTGCGCCAAGGCGCTGCTCGGCAAGGCCGTGCTTCCCGACGATCTGCCCTGGGTCACCGGCTCGATCGGTCTGCTCGGAACCGAGCCGAGCTACAGGCTGATGACGGAATGCGACACGCTGCTGATGGTCGGATCGGCATTTCCCTATTCCGAATTCCTGCCCAAGGAGACAAAGGCCCGCGGCGTTCAGATCGACATCGATGCCGGCATGCTGTCGATCCGCTTTCCGATGGAGGTCGGCCTGGTCGGCGATGCCGGACAAACGTTGCGCGCGCTGCTGCCCCGGCTCGAGCAGAAATCCGCGAACGAGTGGCGCAAGTCGATCGCAGCCGAGGTCGGGACGTGGTGGAAAACGCTGGAACAGCGCGCCAGACAACCGGCCAGGCCGGTCAATCCGCAGCGCGTGACCTTTGAATTGTCGCCACGGCTGCCGGATCGCGCCATCATCACCAGCGATTCCGGCTCGTGCGCCAACTGGTATGCGCGAGACCTCAAGATGCGCCGCGGCATGAAAGCCTCGCTGTCCGGCGGACTGGCCTCGATGGGCGCGGCGGTGCCCTATGCGATTGCCGCCAAATATGCCGATCCGGACCGCCCCGTGATCGCGCTGGTCGGCGACGGCGCCATGCAGATGAACAACATGGCCGAGCTGATCACGGTCGCCAAATACTGGCGCCAATGGCGGGATCATCGCTGGATCGTCTGCGTCTTCAATAACGAAGATCTCAACCAGGTGACCTGGGAGCAGCGCATCATCGAAGGCGATCCCAAGTTCGAGGCGTCGCAGCGCATTCCCAACGTTCCCTATCATCGCTTTGCCGAAATGATCGGGCTGCGCGGGATCTATGTCGAGGATCCCGAACAGCTCGGAGCGGCCTGGGACCAGGCGCTGGCCAGCGATGTGCCGGTGGTGATCGAGGTCAAGACCGATCCCGAAGTGCCGCCGTTGCCGCCGCATATCACGCTGCAGCAGGCGAAGAATTTTGCGATCGCGCTGGCCAAGGGCGATCCTGACGAAGTCGGTGTCATCCGCGGCACGGCACGACAGGTGCTCGAAGCCATCCTGCCAGACAAAACCTGACACCAGACTTCGCGGATCGCCTCGCGGGTGGCTGAGCAGCCGGCGACATCGTCCCGATGCTCAGGTCATCGAGTTCCGCGCTTCGCGATGCGCCTCAGGATGAGGACCGGGGCGGCCGGGCGGAGGCGCGCCACCGGCCGTTCCGGCTCAGGTGGATCCGCCGGTCTTTTTCTTCAGGTTCTGCGCCATCTCGAGATGGTGCCGCAGCGTGGGAAGGGTCTTGCCGGCCCAATCCTTCAGGTCGGCGTTGTCGCCGCCCTTGGCGTAACGCTCGAACAGCGACACCGCGTCCTTGTGCCCGCTGACCTGGTCGGAATCGAAGTCCGAGCTGAAGTCCTTGCCGCTCTCGCCCTTGAGCTTGTCGAGCATGCTCTGGTGCGAACTGTCGAGCGCGGTCGGCAGCTCGGCCTTGACCTTGCCGCTCGAGACCAATTCCTTGAGATCGGCCGTGGTCTTGCCGTGATCGGTGATCATCTGCGACGCAAAGCTCTTCTCCGGCGCATTGCCCTTGTCCTGCGCCAGCTTGCTGGAATCGATTTCGAACATGTCGGAGATCGCAGCCTCCTTGACGAAATCGGCGGTGGTCGGCGCGATGTCGAGCGCCGAATTGACGCCGGTTTTCTCGCCGAGCGACTCGGCCAGCGCAGGACCCGCCATTAGCAGGCAAGCCAATGCGACGATCGAGCGCTTGTTGATGATGTCTTTCGAAAGCAGTCCCACGTCATCCCTCCATGAAAAATCCGGCCTCGATGAGCCGTGCGATCAACATTTTCCAAAGAGAGCCGTTCCCCGACGCGGTCATTTTCTGCGCTGATGCAGAAGCCAAGGGGGCTACGACGGCCGGACGGCCTCGCTTCGGACGGCTGGAGCTGGCTCGAAAGGATGTCGCAAAACATGCCTAACCAAGAGTGGAGCGGCATCGCAAAAAGCCGGTGATCGCGGAAGCGGACCCGTCTGTCCGGTCCCGGACTCCCGCGTCGACTTGAGCGATGACGTTTGCCGCGGACTATGCGGCGCGCCGGCCGCCACGGGCGGGCGGTGCGGACCATCACCATGTTGCGTCGCCGGCATCCGACCAACTCGCATGCTGACCTTTACGTCAAAAATTCGTGGGCCGACCGTTTTTTCGGGAACCAATCGCGCCGCTGCGGGTTGGGGTTTTTCGGCCCGGTTCCACGCCAAGGGAACCGTCTGATTCTTAGCTATTCTTGCTTGATTTGGTGCTGTCGCGGCGATCTTATTGCCGGATTCCTGGGCTAGGAATCAAACGTCTTCGCCAATGGGGGAACTCATGAGTGATCTCGCACCGACCATCCCGTCGACCCCCCGTCGCAAAGCCAAGACCGCAACCAAGAGCAACGGCAAGCCGGACACGCTGCAGGATCTGCTGCATGCGCTGCAGGAAATGCGCGGCGGCGACTTCTCGGTTCGAATGAGCGGCGACCACCTCGGCATCGGCGGAAAGATCGCCGACACCTTCAACGAGATCGTGGCGGCCAACCAGCGCATGGCGCAGCAGCTCGAGCGCGTCGGCCAGGTCGTCGGACGCGAGGGCAAGACCCGGCAACGCGTCAAGTTCGGCCTCGCCAGCGGTTCCTGGGCCGACATGGAGGGCTCGGTCAATACGCTGATCGACGATCTGTTGTGGCCGACCCGTGAAGTGACCAGGGCGGTTGCCGCAGTCGCGCAGGGCGATCTCCTGCAGACCGTGCAGCTCGACGTCGACGGCCGACCGCTCGGCGGCGAGTTCCTGCAATCGGCCAACATCGTCAACACCATGATCAAGCAGCTCAGCGTCTTCACCTCCGAGGTGACGCGCGTCGCCCGCGAGGTGGGAACCGAGGGCAAGCTCGGCGGCCAGGCCCAGGTGCCGGAGGTGACCGGGGTCTGGAAGGACCTCACCGAAAGCGTGAACTCGATGGCCAACAACCTGACCGGCCAGGTCCGCAACATCGCCGAGGTGACCATCGCGGTGGCCAATGGCGATCTGTCCAAGAAGATCACGGTCGACGTCCGCGGCGAGATCCTGCAGTTGAAGGAAGCCATCAACACCATGGTGGACCAGCTTCGGTCGTTCGCCTCGGAAGTCACGCGGGTCGCCCGCGAAGTCGGCACCGACGGCAAGCTGGGCGGCCAGGCGATCGTGCCCGGCGTCGCCGGCACCTGGAAGGACCTCACCGATTCCGTCAACGCGATGTGCGGCAACCTTACCGACCAGGTGCGCAACATCGCCAACGTCACCACCGCGGTGGCGCGCGGCGACCTCTCGCGCAAGATCACCGTCGACGTGCGCGGCGAGATCCTGGAGCTGAAAGACACCATCAACACCATGGTGGACCAGCTCAACTCGTTCGCTTCGGAAGTCACGCGCGTCGCCCGCGAGGTGGGAACCGAAGGCAAGCTCGGCGGCCAGGCGCAAGTCCCCGGCGTCGCCGGCACCTGGAAGGATCTCACCGACAACGTCAACTTCATGGCGTCCAACCTGACGGCGCAGGTTCGCAACATCGCCGACGTGGCCACCGCGATCGCGGGCGGCGATCTTTCCAAGAAAATCACGGTGACGGTGTCGGGTGAAATCCTTCAGCTCAAGGAGACCCTCAACACCATGGTCGACCAGCTCAACGCCTTCGCCGGCGAAGTCACGCGAGTGGCGCGCGAGGTCGGCACCGACGGCAGACTGGGCGGCCAGGCCAACGTGCTCGGCGTCGCCGGCACCTGGAAGGACCTCACCGAGAGCGTCAACTCGATGGCCAGCAACCTGACCGCGCAGGTTCGCAACATCGCCGAAGTCACCACCGCGGTCGCCAATGGCGATTTGTCGAAAAAAATCACGGTCGACGTGCGCGGCGAAATCCTCGAGCTGAAGGACACCATCAATACCATGGTCGACCAGCTCAACGCCTTCGCCGGCGAGGTGACGCGGGTGGCGCGCGAGGTCGGAACCGAGGGCAAGCTCGGCGGCCAGGCGCTGGTGCGCGGCGTCGCCGGCACCTGGAAGGATCTGACCGACAGCGTCAATTCGATGGCGAGCAACCTGACCGGCCAGGTGCGCAACATCGCCGAGGTGGCGACCGCGGTGGCCAAGGGCGATCTGTCGAAGAAGATCACGGTCAACGTGTCGGGGGAAATCCTTCAGCTGAAGGAGACCCTGAACACCATGGTCGATCAGCTCAATGCGTTTGCGGGCGAAGTGACCCGCGTGGCGCGCGAAGTCGGCACCGACGGCAAGCTCGGCGGCCAGGCCGAGGTGCCCGGCGTCGCCGGCACCTGGAAGGACCTCACCGACAGCGTCAACTCGATGGCCGGAAACCTCACCGCGCAGGTGCGCAACATCGCCGAGGTGGCGACCGCCATCGCCGGCGGCGATCTGTCGCGCAAGATCACGGTCGACGTCCGCGGCGAGATTCTGCAGCTCAAGGAAACCCTCAACACCATGGTCGACCAGCTCAACCGCTTCGCCGGCGAGGTGACGCGGGTGGCGCGCGAGGTCGGCACCGAAGGCCGGCTCGGCGGCCAGGCCAACGTGCCCGGCGTCGCCGGCACCTGGAAGGACCTTACCGACAGCGTCAACTCGATGGCCGGAAACCTCACCGCGCAGGTCCGAAACATCGCCGAGGTCACCACCGCGGTGGCCCGCGGCGACCTCTCGCGCAAGATCACCGTGGACGTCAAAGGCGAAATTCTCGAGCTCAAGAACACCATCAATACCATGGTCGACCAGCTCAACGCCTTCGCCTCGGAGGTGACGCGCGTGGCCCGCGAGGTCGGCACCGAGGGCAAGCTCGGCGGCCAGGCCGAAGTGCCGGAAGTCGCGGGCACCTGGAAGGATCTCACCGACAACGTCAACTTCATGGCGTCCAACCTAACCGCGCAGGTCCGCAACATCGCCGAGGTCGCGACCGCGATCGCCGGCGGCGACCTCTCCAAGAAGATCACGGTGGACGTGCGCGGCGAAATCCTGCTGCTCAAGGATACCCTCAACACGATGGTCGAGCAGTTGCGCTCGTTCGCCGCCGAAGTCACCCGCGTGGCGCGCGAGGTCGGCACCGAAGGCCGGCTCGGCGGTCAGGCCGTGGTGCCCGGCGTCGGCGGCACCTGGAAGGACCTGACCGACAACGTCAATCTGCTCGCGGCCAATCTCACCACCCAGGTGCGCAACATCGCCGAAGTCACCACCGCGGTGGCCCGTGGCGACCTTTCACGCAAGATCACCGTGGACGTGAAGGGCGAGATTCTCGAACTCAAGAACACCATCAATACCATGGTGGACCAGCTCAATGCCTTCGCCGGCGAGGTGACGCGCGTGGCGCGCGAGGTCGGCACCGAAGGCAAGCTGGGCGGTCAGGCGCAGGTCCCCGGCGTCGCCGGAACCTGGAAGGACCTCACCGACACCGTCAACTTCATGGCCGCCAACCTCACCGAGCAGGTGCGCGGCATCGTCAAGGTGGTGACCGCGGTCGCCAACGGCGACCTGAAGCAGAACCTGACGGTGAAATCCAAGGGCGAGGTGGCCGCCCTTGCCGAAACCATCAACAACATGACGGACACGCTGGCGACCTTCGCCGACCAGGTCACGAGCGTGGCGCGCGAGGTCGGCGTCGAGGGCCGGCTCGGCGGCCAGGCCAATGTTCCCGGCGCTGCCGGCACCTGGAAGGATCTGACCGGCAACGTCAACCTGCTGGCGGCCAACCTGACCTCGCAGGTGCGCGCCATCGCCGAGGTCGCGACCGCGGTCACCAAGGGTGACCTCACCCGTTCGATCCAGGTCGAGGCCAGGGGCGAAGTCGCCGAGCTCAAGGACAACATCAATACGATGATCGGCAACCTCAAGCTCACGACCGACGTCAATACCGAGCAGGACTGGCTGAAGACCAATCTTGCGAAGTTCACCAACATGCTGCAGGGCCAGCGCGATCTGACCACCGTCGGCCGCCTGCTGCTGACCGAGCTGACGCCGCTGGTGAATGCCCATATGGGCGTGATCTATCAGGTCGAGAACGAAGAAAATCCGCAACTGCGGCTGCTTTCGGCCTACGCCGGCGACGGCGCCAGCCCGCATCGGGAAATCGTGCAATTCGGCGAAGGGCTGGTCGGGCAGGCGGCGATGGACAAGCGCCAGCGGCTGCTTGCCGACATCCCCGCCGATGCCACCCCGATCAACTCGGCGCTGCTGCGGGTCGCCCCGAAGAACCTGGTCGTGCTGCCGGTATTGTTCGAAGGCCAGGTCAAGGCCGTCATCGAGCTCGGTTCGGTTTCCTCGTTCACGACCTCGCAGATGACCTTCCTCGAGCAGCTGACCGACAGCATCGGCATCGTGCTGAACAGCATCGAGGCGACGATGCAGACCGAAGGCCTGCTGAAGCAGTCGCAGCAGCTCGCCGGCGAACTGCAGACCCAGCAGAAGGAATTGCAGCAGACCAACGAGCAGCTCGAGCAGAAGGCGCAACAGCTCGCCGAACGCAACGTCGAGGTCGAGCGCAAGAACCAGGAGATCGAGCAGGCGCGCCGCGCGCTCGAGGAAAAGGCGACCGAGCTTTCGCTGACCTCGAAATACAAGTCGGAATTCCTGGCCAACATGTCGCACGAGCTGCGCACGCCGTTGAACAGCATCCTGATCCTGGGCCAGCAGCTCACCGAAAATCCGGACGGCAATCTGTCGGCCAAGCAGGTCGAGTTCGCCCGCACCATCCATGGCGCCGGAACCGACCTGCTCAACCTGATCAGCGACATCCTGGACCTGTCCAAGATCGAATCCGGCACCGTCACGGTGGACGCCGAGGAGATCCTGATGGCCAATCTGCTCGATACCATCGGACGCCCGTTCCGCCACGAAGCCGAGAACCGTCAATTGTCATTCGATGTCGAGGTCGACGCCGGTCTCGGCCGCAGCATCGTCACGGATTCGAAACGATTGCAGCAGGTTCTGAAAAACCTGCTTTCCAATGCTTTCAAATTCACCGCCGACGGCGGCGTTCGATTGAGTGTCGCAACGGCCGCCGGCGGCTGGAGTCCCGACCATCCGATCCTGAGCCAGGCCGCCGGCGTGGTTTCGTTCGAGGTATCCGATACCGGCATCGGTATTCCCGTCGAAAAGCAGAAGCTGATTTTCGAGGCGTTCCAGCAGGCCGACGCCGGCACCAGCCGCAAATATGGCGGCACCGGCCTTGGCCTGGCCATCAGCCGCGAACTCGCAAGCCTGCTCGGCGGGGAAATCAACCTGCGCAGCACGCCGGGCAAGGGCAGCACTTTCGTGCTGTACCTGCCGACGAAATATTCGGGCCCGACCGTGGCGCCGAGGATCAATATCTCGACGTCCTATGGCAGCAGCGCATCGGTCCCCGCGCTGCAGGCCGCCGCGCAGGAGCGCGTGCTGGAGCAGGTCGCCGACGATCGCCTCAATCTGGATCCGGGCGACACCATCCTGCTGATCGTCGAGGACGATCCGCATTATGCCCGCGTGCTGGCGGATCTGGCCCGCGACAGGGGGTTCAAGGTCCTGGTTGCATCGCGCGGTTCGGAAGCGCTCGATCTCGCCAAGCAATTCCAGCCCACCGCGGTATCGCTCGACGTGTTCCTGCCGGACATGCTGGGTTGGACCGTGCTCAGCCAGCTCAAGCACAATCCGCTGACGCGGCACATCCCGGTCCAGATCGTCACGCTGGACGAAGACCGCCAGCATGCCCTCGCCCGCGGCGCGTTCGCGTTCGTCAGCAAGCCGACCACCGCCGAAGGCGTCAGCGCGGCATTGTCGCAGATCAAGGAATACGCAAAGCCGCGGCGCAAGCGGCTGCTGCTGGTCGAAGACAACGCCGCCGAGCAGATGAGCATCAAGGAGCTTCTGGACCACAGCGACATCGAGATCCTGATCAGCGGCACCGGCAAGGAGGCGCTTTCCACGCTGCGCGAAAGTCCATGCGATTGCGTCGTGCTCGACTTGCGGCTTCCCGACATGACCGGCTTCGAGGTCCTCAATCAGATCCGCGAAGACGATGCGCTGGCCAACGTGCCCGTTGTCGTATTCACCGGCCGCGAGCTTTCAGTGGAAGAAGACGCCGAATTGCATACCATGGCCCGAAGCATCGTGGTCAAGGGAGTGGAATCCCCGGAGCGGCTGCTCGACGAGACCTCGCTGTTCCTGCATCGTGTCATCACCGAGCTGCCGATCGAGAAGCAGCGCATGCTTGAAAAGCTCAACAGTTCGGACGAGGACCTGGTCGGACAGACCGCGTTGCTGGTGGACGACGACGCGCGCAACATCTTTGCGCTGAGCAGTGTGCTGGAACGTCGCGGCATGAAAGTGCTGACCGCCACCACCGGCAAGGAAGCCATTGCGCTGGTCGAATCCAGTCCCGAGATCGCGATCGTGCTGATGGATATCATGATGCCGCAGATGGACGGCTACCAGACCATCGGCGCGATCCGCGAAAATCCGACCTTCCGCCGGCTCCCGATCATTGCGCTGACCGCAAAAGCCATGAAAGGCGACCGCGAGAAGTGTCTCGAGGCCGGTGCATCGGACTATCTGGCAAAGCCGGTCAACACGGAGCAATTGCTGCTGGCGATCCGCATGTGGCTCCATCGCTGACCGGGCAGGGAAAATGACAGGCCACGAACGAGTCAATATCCTTCTGGTCGACGATCAGCCGGCGAAGCTGCTGGCCTATGAGGTCATTCTCAAGGAGCTCGACGAGAACCTGCTGATCGCGGCTTCCGGCCGCGAGGCGCTGGAATGCCTGCTCAAGAACGAGGTCGCCGTGGTCCTGGTCGACGTCTGCATGCCGGAGCTCGACGGATTTGAGCTTGCCTCCATGATCCGGGAGCATCCGCGCTTTCAGAAGACGGCGATGATCTTCATCTCGGCGATTCAGGTCAGCGATCTCGATCGCCTGCGCGGCTACGAGATGGGCGCGGTGGACTACGTTCCGGTGCCGGTGATCCCTGAAGTGTTGCGGGCCAAGGTCAAGGTATTTGCGGAATTGTACCGCAAAACCCGGCAGCTCGAGCGCCTCAACGAGGAACTCGAAGTTCGGGTTCGCGCCCGCACCGCGGAATTGGAGGAGTCGAACGCAAAACTGATCGAAAGCGAGCAGCGCCGGAGCCTGGCCATCGCCGCGGGAAAAATGGGCTCCTGGGATTGGGACTGGGCCAGCGGCGACTGCATGTGGGATGAAGGACAATTCCAGATTTTTGGAGTTGACCCGCGCAGCTTCAAGGTGACGCCGGCGAACGTCCAGCCGCTGGTTCATCCGGAAGACATTGGCGAACTGCGCAAGGCGCTGGCGCAGTTCGCCAAGGGCGCAAGGTCGTACGAAGCCGAGTTCAGGATCCGCCGGCCGGATGGCGAGCTGCGCTGGTGCTTTGGCACGGCCGCGGCGACCATCGACAACCACGGTCGCGTGGTACGGCTCAGCGGCGTTACCATCGACATCACGGAACGCAAGCTTGCGGAACAGCGTCAGAATCTGCTGGCCCAGGAAGTCGACCATCGCGCCAAGAATGCGTTGGCCCTGGTGCAGTCCATCGTTCGCTTGACGCGGGGGGATAGCGTCACGGCCTACATTCAGGCGGTGGAAGGCCGGATCTCCGCGCTGGCGCGAGCCCATACCATCCTCGCTTTGTCGAGCTGGCAAGGCGCCGAATTGGGAAAGCTGGTGGTCGAGGAACTGGCGCCCTACCACAGCGGAGGTCAGATCTCCCTCAGCGGTCTGGAGATTCAGTTGCAGCCGGCCACGGCGCAAACCCTGGCCCTGGCGCTGCACGAGCTGGTGACCAATTCGGCGAAATACGGCGCGCTGTCGTCGTTGTCGGGACGGCTCTCCATCAAATGGGGGATGGAGGCGCAAAATCTCCTGCTGGAATGGAAGGAGTGGGACGGGCCGCTCGTTCAGAAGCCGATCTCCCGGGGCTTCGGCACCCGAAGCGTGATCGCCAGCATCGAATCCCAACTCGGCGGGCAGGCCGCGTTCGACTGGCGCCCGGAAGGTCTGGTGTGTCAGTTGTCGGTTCCGTTGAGCGCGGCAACCGCTGACCCCAATGCTCCGGAATACGTTCTGGGCGACGACAAGGCGGCGGGCCGGGCGTCGGTTTCGGCGGATGCGTGATGGGTGCCGTGCCTCGCCTTGTGTGACGCGGGGCAAGCTTTTCAGTCCGC
>Ga0182030_10002970_pt1 | contig 36151 bp, 30 predicted proteins | sample 812S3MmetaG_FD_121299 | JGI IMG/M metagenome (GOLD analysis project Ga0182030, IMG submission 121299) | Permafrost microbial communities from Stordalen Mire, Sweden - 812S3M metaG (Illumina Assembly) | ecosystem: Environmental > Terrestrial > Soil > Wetlands > Permafrost | place: Sweden...
ACAGGAATCATGATTTTACCATGTTCAGCGTAGATGGTCAGGATGCGGGGTGCAGGGAGGGAGAGCTCCCAGATTGCGTAGCGAATATCGATGGGGAGGCGGCAGAAGAGTGAGAATGCTGCTGAGGTTGATAATTCTGTAAATGCCATGATCTTTGTTTTTTCTTTGGGGCTGGATATGATATATTTCTGGCGATCTTAATGGTGAGGTTGAGGATTTGTTGGGTGTATTTGTATATAAGATCAAGCTTCGAGGTGGATGCCTAGAATACTAGTACATCGTCAATGATCTCACTTACCTATGCAACAACATTCAAAACCATCTCAACTTGAGTATTCAGATCTATCTAGAATGTTTGAGTCTCAAATTAAGGAACAATAACCTTGTTAGTTCTCACTCGCTTGTCGTATAGGCTTAGTTGGCAATTGAACCCTGATTCGATCGGCCATGGGAAAGAGTCTAACCACATTGTTTTTTGTTGGTTAGGATATTGCGCCTCAACTTCCTGAGCTAATACTAACTTAAATCTATATAAAGGCGTCTAGAATAAGTGGACCCTGCTATTCTAGGCAGTCTTCAAATGCTCGTAGTACAGGATAGAATTCTCTTTCGCTCTTGCGTTCAGGGAGATTCGTGGCTGAACGGTTTGGGGGCCGTTGAAGTGATGTCCGAGGCCCGGCTATCCAACAGGCGGCGCGTTAAAGCTTTAATGGTGATTGGATCAATGGGCGAAGGATGTTTAAGAATAGAACCGTGCAGAAGTTGGGGGCTTAGTTGGGGCTGAAGGATGACAACTATCCCACTAGACAGTAAGATTTATGGTTGATGCAGTGTCAGATTAGACACCTTAAGCCCTGCGCCCCTAATTAATAGCCGTTTATCGGTTATGCGCAGTGCTGAAAGTTAAACGAGATAGGGCGTAGCACATTGCTCCCTAGCAACTATGGCCTTAAATATTACGAGACAACCAATCAAACCTTCATATTGGCCAACAACCATCCAACAGATCTACCAACAAACCAACCCCAACATCCAACCAGCACTGCCGCATCGCACTCGCTGACTGGGGTGAGGAATCCTTCTGGATCCTTATATTAGATATGTCCCCCTACAATGGATCGTTTGAACCTTCTCTTTGGCAGGAGGGTATGCTTTTTTTTGTGTTGATTTTGCCTGCCATTGTTCTTATATCTTGTTATCTCGAACACAAACACCACCGCGACGATGCTCGAGACTCCAGGCTATGCTCGGCTTCCATTGATCCAGAGTCCTCTGGTGAGACACACCAGTGATTTCAACACTGGTAAGTTGCTAACAGATAATAGGGGGAGGTAAAGAATCTTCACGCGTCAGTCAACGAGGCGCCTGAATTCGAGACTCATGATGAGACGCTATTTGACAACCCTCAATTCGAACATTATGAGCAAACATCAAACATTCAATTGTTCTTTGACCTCTTCTTTGTTGCCAACCTCACCAGTTTCACGGACAAACATGAGGTCAATAGTACTTCGAGTACGCTCCTTGCCCTCGGGAATTGATAGTTTCAAATAAATAATATGGCTATAGCATTGTCATCTTATATTGGGTTCTTCTGCATCCTTTGGTTCACATGGTGTACGAATTCTATGAACAGCCTCTCGTACTCAAAGCTAACATCAGCGCCAGGCCAGGTAACCCTATACGACGTTCGATTCTCCACCGACAGTGTCTTTGAGCGTATCTGTCATGTCTGCCACTTCGGCGTCATGCTCGCCTTCGCTGTAGTCGGACCTCAATTCGATGGTGTTGACACCGACTGGGACACCGAACAGCAGCTGTCTTTAGTCCTCATGGTAGATCGGGCCATCCTCTTCTGCCAATATGGATCGACACTCTTTTTTACATGGCGATACCGTAAAGCTCGTCTTCCCCTTATCTTGGTCATGATATCTCTAGCTATGGCCGCCATTCTGTATCTCGGCATTTCCTTCGCGTTCCTCAACATGACATCGGACAATGCTTACATCGCTTGGTATGTTGTTTGTGTTTCTGAAGTAGCTGTCAATATCACTATTGCAGGAAGGTGGAAGGTGGTTAGTTTTAAAGGGACTCATCTGGGCGAGAGAATGACTTGTCTTACGCTCATTATAGTAAGTTGATTGACATTTACTGGTACTACAATGAATAACCATTCAAACAGTTGGGAGAAGGTGTCATTGGCCTCTGCAAGAGCATTACGAAGATTGAAATTCTGGATTTCAACTTCGATCAAAAAACAATTGGAACGTTGATATCGGCCCCCTTGATAATTGTGAGTCTATGACAAATAGGAATAATCTCGATCAAGGGATTGCTGACAAAGTTTAGTACTTTGTATACCAGCTCTACTTTGACAATGTCCAACTCGAGCATTTCCGCCACCAACAAATCTGGACCTTCTTGCACTTCCCATTCCATATAGCCCTTGTCCTACTGATGGAAGGTGTAAACCAGATGTTAAGCTGGTTTCACGTGGTCCAATACAGTAACAATGTGTTCGCCGAAGTTGGTAATCTTTCTCTGAATTCCACACAATCCGAAGCTTTTCAGGCTCTGAACGACGCTGCTACCACTGTTTTCAACAACCCGGCTCTTCCTCTCACACAAACAAACTTCACCGATATTAGCAACTTGCTGGATTCTCTGAACCCCGCCAATACAACCGCAAATACTACAGAAGATGGCATAATGGAAGCCATCGTGAACATTACCATCAAGCTATACCAAATCGTTTTCGAAGGCGGGGGATTTGAGCCGCCTGAAACCGGAGGCCTCGAGAGCGAAGACCCTACGGAGATCATCAACGCATTTTACGCCGTCTTTCAACTTGCCTTCGCATATTTTTTCATCTGCGCCGGTGTGGTTCTCATCTCTATCGCTGTCTTCTCCTGGCTCTCCAGCCTCTCAATTCCCAAGGACAAGGCTCGCCGCGAATATATTGGCATGGCCTCAAACTTTCTCCTTGGAACGGGTTTGGCCTTGTGTGCCATTATGGACGTGACTCCGGCGGCGGATAATTTGGGGGAGAGCCCTTGGTCGTTGCCAGTTGTGGTGCTTGTTCTTTTTATTGCTTTATTGCTTAATCATATTCCACGCGCTATTTCTAAAATGAGCAAGGAAGAATAGAGGCGAGGTCGAAGAGGCACATGCCAGGTTTTAGGTGTATAAGATGTGGAGTAATGTATTTTTGTTTATTTTTTGAGCGATCAATGATCGAGGAGAGCATAAATTATACAAACTTTTGTATATAAATAAATGACCGATAAGCCATTGTTCGAACAAGGAAGAGACATTTACAAAAGTTGTTCCGTGGCCCTCAGCTCTTCACCTCCACCCCCGCTACCACTCACTCATTCCCTCATCTTTTCCCACGGTACCTCTAACCCTGACTCCATACACTCTTTCACCAACGAAATCACACTCCCCAGCTTAACACTCAACCCAAAGGACGTCGCATCCCTAAACGCCCTTTTGAATGTCCCGCAACATCCCTACAAGCATGAATCCTCCCATGCAAAAAAATCAGGGTTTTCCAATGCCCGAAGACTGATCTGCAGCTTTCAAGAGTGCGTCTTGAGCGGAGTAATTACAAGTATCCTATCTACATCAAGTCTAGTGAGATGACGATGCAATAAACTTCCAACAAGACCGTCTTTCTATACACACACGCCCCCATATTGACGGGCTACGGAGTGATACGGCGGGAAAATATCGTGGCCTTGGTGCTACCCCACTACCCCGCCAGCCCACCTGGAAGTAGCAGATGGCACTCCACGCACGCACAACTCATCAAGATTAATATCAATTACAGGAATGCTCATCCATTTTCATCGTATCATACAGTTTCTTTCCCTAAATATTATTTCACAACTGTAATTGGTACCCAGGATACTGTCCAAACTGCTCTGCATCAATACTCGCCAACTGCGGACAACTCAACCCAGCAAGCGCATTGTTAGTCGCATTATTCAACATAGCCAAAGGCTTCGTAATATCCGAGTAAATGCCCTTCAACACATCCGGCGCCGTCAATGACGCGGCCTGGTATACGAAACATGCAAGATTGTTGCCTTGGGACAGAGATTCGAGGTTGAAGACTCCACCAGTTAGGTTGCTGAAGTCGAGAGGTGTAAAGGTATTCGTTTTGCCGGTGTTGCCACCCACGGTTAGGGTGTTGGGATATTGTGACGCGCTGGGTTTGTTAGTCAAGTTGGGGAAGCGGGGGAGAGGTACGTACAAATAAAGGGTGTCAGTCTCCAGGAATAGAATGGAGTATTCATCACCGATGGCACGCTTATACCAGTTTTCTGGGATACGCTCTTGTCCAGCATTATATGTGAAATTCCCAGACTCGCCGGTGATCCCAAAGAACGATTTGAGGACGTCTTGATTCAACACACCCTCTGGGTTTTCAGCCGACTTGTTCGACATGAATCGATAGATGAAGGTGTGGGCTGCTTGTGAAACTGCCATCCCGGTAAACGGTCCGTAGAAGAAATACGGGTTTTCGTTAATGGATCGCTCGAACGTGATCTTTCGCTCCTGTGCTAGGACCGACATGTCATAGTTTGCAGTTGCTGCGTGAGGCTGCAAATTGAAGAGCGTCTCGAACTGGTCTAATTGCAGCTTGTAGTCGTTGCCTTTTTGGTAGAGATCACCTCGTGTGGGCGAGGTATCTGTCTCGTATTTGTTGTGCGAGCCGGAGATTCCGTCTGGTTGGCCTAGAAGACCGGCGAGGTTTCCGAGGAGGTTGTTCTCATCCACATTTTGCGGTGGACCTCCAATAGACCACCCTGGATTTAGGGAGAGAGGATTTCCGTCCATGACGGTACCATAGACTGCGAGGAAAGTGCCGAGATCGAGACTCTGTTCTTGTTAGCACTTGCTCGGAATCAATCAAGGTACTGACGTACCATTCCAAACACCTGATTTGTTGCAGACACGAATTGGTCAATTGTTGCAAATCCATTGTGAGGTAGATAGTTGTGGTTTGCCAAGGCGTTCAAGCCCGGGCAAGGACCTCTCAAGTCTCCTGCGTCGAAATCGGGAGGGGTGAAGGCATGCTCCCCGGAAACGTCAATGAGCTGTTCTGCGGCATTGAATCCTGGAAGAATGCCATTCAGCCGTCTCTCGTGTGCTGATCGCTCTTGTTCAGAGATCTTTACATCCCGAGCTGCCACTTGAGCGGCCTCGAGAGCGATAGCTGGGAATGCGGAGACTGAGGAGGTGAGAGCAGCAACGGCTGCGAGTTGGATAGACTTCATATTGCTTGCGAATAACGTGGGGGAATGAAGGGTGTGAGCGTGTTTGAGAATGGAAATTCTTTATGACAATGCGGGGAGGGGGAGGGTAGGGGAGGGGCACAATATATCCATGCCTCCCCCACACCACCTTTCCTGCAGGGAGTTTTCCTCTTTTGAATTTCATGGGGCCTGTTCAATTAATTAGATCCATCTGTAGACCCGCAAAATAATCACAAGGCCCCCCCAAGTTCTAACAATTTTTATAAATGAGGGTCAAAGATTGGCTGCATGAGCCACGCCACGTCCGACGCCCTCTCGCAGCCATTACCTCGGGAGATGAACACGACAATATTTGTAAGGACGGTTCGTTTGACCTTCTCAATTCGTGTTGATGACGAAGAGATGTGGCGGAGATCGTCATGAGTAGTTCGAAGATCGACATTTAAGCTTATGCTAGTCTGATGCACTTGCACATCAAGTGGATGTTTAAATTCGAGCAAAGCTGAAAGATGATTTGACCAACCAATGAATGATCTCGTCTCAGATGCGAGTCAATGACCGGAGGATTTTCCTTTTTTGACTGCTTCTCTTGTAGTGGCTGGCACAGACTTGTATAAGTACTCGGCATATTGACAGCTGTCGCGAATCAATTGGAAGATCAGCATGTGATGTGCAATATAAAGGTATTGCAAGCAACACCAGTCAAACAGAATGAAGACCACTGCAGTTGCACTTATATTTTATGTTGCAATTATCCCAAGTCTCAGAGAGCTGGGGTTCTCCAGCTGTATCCCCAGGCTCGGGGTAAATTCTGGAGAATCTGGCGGTTGCCGTGCTTAGAGACCAAAGCCGTTGACGACGAAGAATCTACGGTCCCGGAAAACGAGAAATCGGCAATTGCTCCGTGATAATGACGATATATTATCAAGTGTTTACATCACCTAGGCCAAGACTAAATTCACATAAAACGGCTTCGTGCTGAGTGATGGAAATGATAGATTTGCTAATGCGGGGCCGAGGAAGACCTTTAATTTTTCAAGGCGAACAAAGTCGAACAGACAACTTGTGACGAGGTTGAGGGAACTTCCCCACGACCCTAAGAACCAGACAATCCGGAGAATAGGTACCCTGGGGTTTGCCCCTAAGGGTTACTCTAAATTTGGAAGAATTATTTTCCTATTATTATGCTGATTACCATGCCCTGCAGGCAGCCTGTATACAAATACATGCCGTTGATTTTGCTTGCGCGTATCCTGTCTTTGTCTCATACCTTACACCACTGGTATTGCTCTTGCTCAGTTCTGTATCCTGGAATCGCATCTCCGCATATCCACTTCAAGTCCGGCGCATGCTTCCATTCCTCCCAAATCCCAACCATTTCCTACTACCGGCCTTGACCTGCCCTTCATCGATTTCGATTCCAGCGGCTTGATCTACGGTCTCTGGCCTTCCACTATCAGGTTCATCCCCCGCTCCGTCCCCTCCAAATTCGAATGCACTACCTCTTCGTAACGTATTTTGCGGCATGCCTGCACCTGCAGAGCTCGGCCTGTATCTTGGAAGATTACTTTCTCGGTTCCTCTTGATAGGCGGTGGTGTCGCTCGTGCAAGATCGTCATCCTCGTAGCCGCCTTCCAAGTGATTCGCTCGACCTGCGCTGGTCTTGGTTTTCGTAGAGGGCTGTTGAAAGGTGCTCACCGCAGGGGATGTTTCAGACCGGCCAAATAATCGAGTCGCGAAACGACTCTTCCGTCCAATTGTATCCGGGGCTTTAGTAGACATTGGAGAATTGCCAACTGTAGCCTGTCCTGAAGAGTTAGATCCATTGGCCTTTCGAAGCTTGGTAGCAGCACCCAGAGAAGAGCGACGGTCAGGTGGGTCTGGTCTTGGTGAAGTATCGATCGGGCTTGTTCCATATTGTGTCTCATTGTATCTCGTCATAGGTCTGTTTGTTATCGTATCATCACTTCGGGGATGCTCGGCTACGCTGTTTCTTCGTAGCTGAATATGTCGAGAAGCATTATGCGGAGGAAGTTGAGACGCAGAATCGTTATTAAACATCATATCTCTACCCCAATTGCCGTCCTGGTCATCTCCAAAACTGCCGAATGTAAACATATCCGGAGGGTCGATTTGCTTCGAACGATTGAACTGCTCGGCTGAGAAAGTACTCGCGTTGCTCGAGAATTCATCGCCTTGTGTCTCCGTGTCCCATCCATGCCCCTCTCTTCTGCTGGTAATCGTCTCGCCTGCGCTTCGAGGTCGTACTGATACGGTGGATTGGTATATATTACGCGTCGCAATCGGAACAGGGAAGGTTGAGGTACTATTAAAAAATGTCCTCTCGTGGGCATCCTGCGCCAGAGCATCATTTGAATTTTGGTAATGTCTCAACGTGCTTGTACTGATGGTATCTGGAGTAGGGGGAAGTCCCTGCTGATGGTCGAAGCTGTTCTTATCCGTGACCACACGACGGAGAGCATCTCTTGGTTTTCGTGGTTCTTTCATACTCGTACTCCGTTCCAGTTCAAGCCGGGCAGAAGTAACACTCGAGTTGTTTCTCTCCAAGGTCAGCTTCAATTTCTCTAGTCGTTGGAGAGGAGATTCAACCACGTCGTTGATCGAGAGGTATTGGTTCTTCCGTCGAGCGGGTGTTGCGATTGGGAGCGGTCGATCGTCGATCCATTTCTCCACAGACGATGATTTCCGATGCGTCCTTTCCAGCTCCTCATCCTGGTCTAATGGCACCGCCTTTTCACCGTAGATACTGAGGAAAGAGCTCTCGCTCAACAGACTCAATCGTGGACTGTCCATACGATCTGGCACCTCTTCCTCTTCCAATAACTTTGGCAAAGTAGCATCGCTGTAGCTCTGATTACTTGGAAGATATAGACTCCTTAAGGCTTCGGCACCTTCACTCTGCTCGGACAAAAACGAGGGCATCCTGGCCATGGCTGCTTCGGTTTTCTTATCTGTGAAAGTCGGCGGAGAACTTGACGTCTCATAATGACTTGGGCGAAAGTATGACGACTCATACTGCACATCGAAGTTTCTCACAACTTCTCTCTCCTTCATCAAACTCTCGACCTTGTCTTCCAAGCTCACAATTATTCCTACCGCTTCCTCGACAGCTTGATCTCTCTTCTCTAATTCTGATAGCAGTTGCTCATTAACCTCTTGTAGTTCCGCTTGTTGCTCGATCTGTTTCTCTGCCTCTTCCAGCCGTGCTTCGAGGGCAGTCTGTCGTTCGCGGCGATGGTGGAGTTCGAGTTTGAGGTTGAAGTTCTGCTTTGTCAACATAGAGACATGCTGTAATATATTAGCAGAGCTTTTCTATGCGCATGTCAATACTAACCTCCTCGATCTGCTTGACTCCCATGCCTTTCCCAGCTCCGCTCGAGCTTGGTCTCCGCTCCTCCTTTGCTTTGACTGGCGAGCTTTGTACTCCCCTCTCGCCGCCTAGATCAACGCTCCTCCTGCGACTCTGCCGCGCGCTCTCCACCTTCCTCTCCCTTAATCTCTCTTGCAATAAACTTGCGCCCGAAGTTCCCCTGCCAGCAGTATTCAACTTGGGTAAATTAACCGTAGAACTATTGTTGCTCGAACTTTGGGGCGTCATTCTTGTGTGACTGGAAGAGGAAGATTCGGGTCGTGTAGATGGAGGTCGCGCTCTTCTGGAACCTTGACTGTTGTCATCCATGATTGTGTTTGTTGTTTTTCTTGTATGGGACCAAAGAATTCCGGGATCGTGCTTGTACCTGCTGGTGAATTTTCGGCAGATCGTCACAGGCTGACCTTTGTCGGTGAAGGGGGCGGTGAGCTTAAAGAGAATGCAAGTAGGCTCGTTCAACGCATTGAATAAGTCGCAATGGATCCAAAAAGGGTTATTGATAGCGCAAAGAAGCTACTCGAACTTGAATTGCTGGTGTAGGTTCTTACATCGCGCAGCTCTGTGCAGTTGGCCGTTTGTGTAGTTGGGGATGAGACTTTCGTGCATGAAGAGAGGTAAAGTCGGGGGGAACGGAGGGAGGCTGCAGCAAAGGAAGAGCTGAGACGGAAACAAGCACACCCCAGAATATGCTGCTTGTTCCACGGCAGTTGGATTTGAAGTCGGAGATCCTTTTGCAGGGGAAGGAAGGTCATGTCATGAAGCAGCTAGAAGTTGAAGATTCCAAGGGTTGACAGCGCTCACAGACGTTCAATTTTGGGAGGGTTTTCATCACATCGCATCCCTGGCCTGCTTCGGCAGCCATTCCAAGAGGCCAATTCGACCAACAGACAGGCCATGGCCCATGTAAGACGGGGGGATACGGGCCTGTAATTAATCTAACGGTCAACCGTGCAGAAAAAAGTAAAAAACGCAAAGGTTACTTAGCAAGGGTCGGAAAAGGAAAAAGGGGCATGTCACAAATTTGCGAGATATAAGTTGTGATTGATCACATCACACGGATTTTTCAACGAGAGGATTCTAGTGGTCACCACATAAATTGAAGTGGCTTGGGATGTGATTGAATTATTGCATTGCAGCTGCTTTTCCCCGGCTCTAGCTGGATAACGTTAAAAGAATTGCTTTGCCGATGACGGGTTCCAGGCTCGCGGAACGAGGACCGGGCCAGGGTCGACGTGGGGAGATAGCACGTGAGGCTGGCTGATAAGGTGGAATTAATGGAATTCCTCGTCATGGAATTAATGTGGGAATGTGGGGATGTGGGAGTGTGGGAAAGTCTTCAAGCATACTCGCGAATCGAAGGGGTTCTTGAAGTGCAGCACCTTATCTCAGAGAGAGGCGTTGGTAGAGAGATTTGAGACACCTAGGAAACGTTTGGAAGAACAAGCCCCCCCCTAGCATGTATACTGAGAGTGCTACGGCAAATCGATCAGTCGTGATTCATCATTTAAACGCTCTTCTCACCAAACCAATCCTTCCATAGTTCCTTAAAGCCATATGGCGATCTCGTAGAATCATAGATTTTCGCTGTTTGCCCTCCAAACCTATCCAGCACACTCCCTGGCCGATGCCCTATCTTCTCTACTAACTCTTTCGCCGGTCGAGCTGCCCTCTCCTTGATAGTTTCTGCGAGCTGGGGCGCAACATCTGCATAGCAAGATTTGAGTTCTCGATCGAGAGAGAAGTATGGCTTCTTGGCCAGATCTGGTGCCATCAAATTGTAGGATCGTGTGAGATTGTTGAGATTCGTTATAGCCAGTTGTAGGTAAGACATTTCTGCTGCTTCCCAGGTTGGTAATCGAAACGGCGCTGGTAGAGGTGTCGATGGAGGAGCTTGATCAATCCTTTCATCGTGGCCCACCTCGGCGATGAAGTCTCCCTTGTCCTTCGTTTCCAACAAGATCTGAATTTGTGGATCTCTCCGAGATGGAGTTGGCGCTTCCTGTATAATCTTGACCATAACAGGATCATCTGTGGCATTTGTAGGCACGGATATTTGTTCCACTGCTCTTTTCTTTGGGTTGTACACCTTTTCCGACTCCGCGTACCTGTCCGCCGTCCTCATCTGCTCTTGTAGAGTTCCACCTCGACTGGCTATCGTCCTGGCAGCATGACGTTTCCAATCATTTCGTAATCTTGCTCGAAACACATTCGCAGCTTTCACCAGCTCTTGCTGTTTCTCGATCCATGGTGGAACAATATCCTGACGTTGGATCATCTTGTTCATTATGTATTCGGTGGTGTTGAGGAAAGGGTTGTCGGCTCGAGCATCTCGTTCGATGACTTTGCCCCGGGGAATATTCTAGGAAATATATTAAAATTCATCATGATCGTGCGAACGAGAACTTGCCTTGAATTGTCCCCGGGCAATAGCATCCTCGATTCTCTCATTCGCCAACGCAGCCAAGCCGCGGATAGAGTTTGGCATTGCTCTCGCGCCAGGCGTAAATCTCCCCTTCAATTCTTTGCGCATATCAGACCTCTCCTTATCTGTCATCTGTGCATCCTTGGAGACCGCATATATTGATGTCTTGTCCCTAGCATTCGCCAGCCTCTGTCCTGGCCGCAGCTTCGGCTCTCTCTTCAACCGTAGATCGATAATCGGACCTGGAATCTTCGCAGGCCCTCGCAAACCTGGTTTCAACGGCTTCCTGGCATCGTCCAACATTCGCAAGACTGTATCCTCTGTATTCTCTGTGCCTGTCCACGCTTGACCGGTTGCAATCTCCTGTGAGCCTCTCCCAACACTTGACGACATTCCGGCTTCTGCGAATGCTGTTGCATTCTCTGATCGAAACTTCTGTGCCTCGACTCTTTCTAGCAGTTTCTGCTTCAATTCTTCCGAAAATCCCGCCTCTTCAATAGCCTTCCGTCCAGCGCGACCCCCTTCAATTATAGCATCTTCTGTTGCTTCTGCAAGACGCCTCGACATTGCACCTTGTTCCTTTTCGGTATCTCGAGGAGTCGAAACATGATTACCTCGATCTAGGTTTTCTTTTTCGTGGGAATTCCGGTCTATATCTAGCTTGGCACTCTGTGAAATGGAGAGTGGCGAATGACTAGAGAAACGGCGGGACCCCGCAGACAGGTTCGAGGATGCATGATGTGGTTTCGAGGCACGCAGACAGCGAGCACAAATATATGGGACTTGCGATCTTATTAGGGGCATATAGAAAATAATTGGCATAAAATTGAAAAGGAAGAAGTTGTCAGGGCGAAGAAGATGGAGATGTTATTCCCTGTAAGACTTCCAAGATAGGCGTTAAGATTGCCTAGCTCCGATATCCCGCACCTTGCTATAGGGAGGATCATAACACTCGACTCAATTTCCTGTCATCACCTCTCTAATAAGAGCTGTATTCACATACTCTCTCACAGTGACCATCTTTCCGGCGTCAGAGAATATAATAATCCAGCAAAACCTTACATTTAGCCAAGAGAACGCCACTACGTCCTTGGCATTGCCTTACCTGTTGTTATACGGCTTCCCATTCTTTTGTGTAGCAAATCCAGAACACTCTAGAATAGCTTTCTGGCCTACGACATCCAGTTCATCAATCCTCATCTTGACCCCTCCTTCGATCAATCTGCTGAAGAGTGGACCAGCCAGCTTGTCTTGCCATTCTTGGAGATTCTATCACAAAAGTCAACCAGAGTTCATATTTCCCTGAGAGGAGTCTCACATAGGTTCCAGTCAGTGAGGTACTATTAAAGACAGGGTCCGCGACGATCCAGTGAACGTCAGGATCAATTGTGTCTATGAAGAGTTTCCAATCTCCGTGGGCGGCAGGTTCAACAATTGAACGGACGTAATCTCTGGTGAGAGGAAGAGTAGTCATTTTGGTGTCAGTTCGAGTGCTCGTTGATAATAGGATTGATATAGAGATGCGCAAATTTGTATGGATATATATTGATGCGATTGAGTTGTCATCCTATTAATATGGCTTATCAATCACAAGGCGAAGTGACTCCAAGGAAGCATCACACTATCCACAGCTAGATTATAGATTATAGATTCGTGTTTCGTGGGGTGTGGTGAAGAACGACAAAATCTACCACTGATGGATTGTTCAGCATTGTGTTGGCCGGGCGTGGTGATCTCACAAGCGGCCTGCAGTGTTCTATCACTGTAATCTAGCGATCCTCTCACCTAAGCACGCTGAAGTTTATTGGAGGCTGTTTGGACGATCGTGTGTATTTCTTTGTGGAATTAATCAAGCACTGCGCTCATCCCACCATTCATAACTTGATATTGCAACTAAAAGCATACCCATTCGATTACACATGATAGCCCCTAGTTCTATACAGAGTACCTTCAGTTAGACGGGATTCCTAATAGATCACGTGAGTTTTGGCCGCAAAGGCTTAGCTTTTGCATCCTAATGCCATATTAAGTTAATATAGCAGAACAAAGCTAGAGTCCTTTCAATCATAAATCTGGAGGATGCTTCAAGTAGATAGAGTTGGACTCAAGTCCGTCTGATGCATCTGTTATAGGTTAGACCTCGTTTGAGGCTAAGATATTCCTTCCCCTTAGAAATACGTAGCTTTTTCTATAAATGAAGTGTAGCCGCGACACTTTTTGAGCTGAACCCTCAATCCCATGGCGATTTTGTGTATTAGTATCTAAACGAAGTCTTCATAATGACTCTAGATCTTGTACTCTCAATCCTTTTGTAGGCATTTAGTAGTCCTCTTACTGCAACAACGTAAATTTATCTCACTATTGAGCATCGTATAGTGTCTAATATACGATAGTCAAGATGAAGATCAGATCTTGCCTCTTGGTGCCGTCCTAAGTTCTTCCCAAATACAACAATTCGGACGAGGTATAACACGGCCCTTCTTTACTTGAGATGACAACGCAGTATCTAAATGGCTCATTTCAATTACCCCTGTCTACCGGTGAAGTACAAAAGTTATCAATGCGGGAGTAGAACTTGCAAAACATAGAGCTGCCTCCATCCTTCACTTCACCAGCGCTACCGATGAGGACGTATTCGTCATGGCATAATTTACACCAAAAACTTTCTAGGAAGCAATAGATGAAACCAAGAGTTATTTTCTAGGATGAGTAGCTATATGATTCCGAGCGGTCATAAATTCACCCCTCGTATCGTGGCCAGCAAATACCAATTGTAGAAGGGCAAGTAAAGAGAAAATTGTTGCTTTTCAAAAAGAAGCCTACCAGACGTTCGTTCGGGAATTTCCGAATGTTCCCCTGGAATTCGGGGTCAGAGTGATTGAACCAAGGAAGATGGCAGGTAAGAAGTGGGCCGTATTTACCTTCGCAGATGGACTTACGGCGGGTGATGGGAAATGATTTGGTCCTGGAAAGTTCAACAGATTCCATGATGGTTGACAACCTACACGGAAAGATATCGTGCAGTTCAAGTGACGCCTATTGGGCAGGTGGTTGACAACAGAGCTGGCTGACAAAAATCTTTCATATCCCAGGATAAGCTTATGGCACGGCGAAGAGCCTTCGTCAAGCCCTTGCGGTCGCCAATAGCCTATATGGGACTTGTTGAGGAGTTGGGGGGAGGGAGGAGGAATACTCTGGCATTCTGGCAATTAGGGATGAAAGCAAGGAACGACTTTCACGAAAGTGAACTTGCTCGTTTCCCCAAATCACCTTGTACAATAAATTAAAGCATTGTATGAGGAATTCAAATTGGCTTGGGAATTGGTGACTATACGCTTTATCTAGGTCAAAAACTCACAATTCAGACTTGAGAAGCCCCTCATCTTGTGCGAATGTATCAAAAACTTTCTCTCTTGGATCTTGAAGGCCCAGGTTTAGCAAAGATCGAGTGAGCCAGGGCTGCTTGCCGTTCTTCTGCCAGTGGACGCCGATAGATTGTGTTACACCGTCAAGCCCAGATTCAACCCTCCGAACAAGCCGAATAACAACATGAATAGCAGAGCTTGACAAAGTTGCCTCATCCCAAAGCGTCTCAGGGGGGTAATAAATTCGTCAAAAGTCATAATTAGTTGTCTATTAACTCTTGCAATCCCTCTGCCCTTTCCCACTTTATTTTCTGCTACTGGATTAGATGAACCAGGAGTTATTGAGCGTTTCACCGTATCAAACTTTGATAAAGCTGAGGGAAATTTCTACTCGAACATTTGCTAAAACCCTCTTAAAGCCTGGCGTTCAATTTTGAAGACCTTGATTTACCCCACCTTCAGATCAAACTCTCAAAATCGAGATATGATTGGGGCGCATAGGGATTACCGAAGATCTACATGGCATAGTACGCTGAAATTAAATCTTACCTTGTCGTCAACCGTTTCTCCCCCTCATTTAGGTTCGAGGAGGGGATTTTTTCCACAAGTGGGACGAACCATAATGTGCACTAATTGTAGCGGAGTACCCACTCAACCATGCTTTGGGGTGTCGAGTAACAAATTATACACCATTTAAAGATGTGGTCTTCCTCAAGCTTGTTGTTCGGGTATGTAGCGATATTCAAGATGTGGAAAGTAATTCCTAGGTTTCTTATCCTCTTCGCAAATCTAAGTAGCTCCCAAGACTCAGCCCGACCATACCCAATTCCAGACAGCTATCTCTCAACAACTTCAATCCTCGATCATTCAAGTTATGTTAAAGAATTTGACGAAATCGAGTGGTATCTAGATAACATCCCTTTCATAGATGTACCAGACAAAGCAATTCAAGATGTCTACTACTACCGAACCTCAGTGATTAAGAGGCACCTCAAATTTTCACAAGAAGGTCATGGGTGGTTATTCACGGAGTTTATTCATCCAGTGGCATGGGCTAGCAAGTTACAGACCATACCTGATTCTGCAGCACATCAAATACTGGAGGGTAGATGGCTAAGAGATCCCCGGTATACGAAGGATGTCATCTCTCTATATACGCGAGCTGGAGTGGAGGCAATTAGTGGAATCAGCTATACGCACTACATCCACAGAGCAATCTACGAACACGCACAAGCCACGGGTGACTCTAGCTTCCTAACAGCACAGTTGCAAGGAATGATCAAGACATTCAATTTATGGAACGTTACGATTGATCCTACAACAGGGTTATATCATCGAACACCCCTTTCTGATGCCCAAGAATACTCACTCCCGGGATGGATCACAGGTGGGCCCAATGGCGGACCTGTGGAAGATTGGTTTAACCCGGCGAATGAATTCACTACCATCTGGTTGGGGCCTGAGACTTACAGACCAAACTTCAACGCCTACATGGTAGCTGGCGCAAGAGCAATTTCAGAAGTTGCTCAACTCGCCGGAGAAGCATCTCTTGCGCAAGAATGGAATGTCACAGCCTCTGACCTGTACTCTAAAATGCTGAGCATGCTATGGAATGACGATCTTCAGTTCTGGATCGACGTTGTACAGGGTACGAATTTACAAGCAATTGGGAGACAGCTGATTGGATATTTCCCATATAGGCTCGAGGTTGGGACATATGAGAATTTTGTGAAAGGTTTGGAAGCAGGGTTGACGGATAGTGAGTTCTTGACCAAGTTTGGGCCGACGACGTTGGAGCAGACAAACCAGTATTATACCGCGCTCAAGAATACCACATACTGTTGTGTAAGCAATGGAAGATCTTCCAATTAAGCGTGGGAGTTGTTGCAAAACCCAGCTAACGTTTTCCAGCTCTGGCAAGGACAATCATGGCCCTTCAGTACGTCTATGTATCTTGGGACGCTTGCTCGAATAGCAAGAGACAATATCAGCACAGTCGCCACACCAGCTTTGTTTCAGCAGGCGTTCGATACCTATACGAGAACGAATTACACAGATGGAATTCCTTACACTGCTGAATGTCACTATCCGACGATTGATATGTGGTCAGGTGATACCACAAATCACAGTGAACACTATTTGCATTCTACGTATCTTGATAACTTCTTTACAAACCTCATTGGGATAGTCCCAACGTTGGAGGATAACTTTGAGCTCAGGCCACTCATCCCATAAAATTGGATACATTTTGCCATTGAGAATCTTCCGTACCATGGTTGGTACTCTTCACCCGAACTTGAAAATAACCACTCATTATAACTGCAGGATCACTCTTCTCTATCCTATGGGATGAGACAGGAGAGAACTATAACAACTTCAAGCATTCCCCCGGATTATCTATTTACTCGAATGGTAGCCTACTGCACAACCAGGCTACTATATCACCTGTCAATGTAAACCTATTTGATAGCACTACTGCATCCGCAACCCTAGCCTCTCAGCCAACCTACGAAAACATCCTCACGAATCCCAATGCGCCGTGGGGTCTGCCTAACATCACCACAGACTACACATTCAGTAGCAATGGTGATATCGCACCGTATGAAGCCTGGAAAATGATTGATGGCCTTCTATGGTACGACACCACTCCAGACAATAGATGGACAAACAACCAGTCTGAGTCCCCATTTACTACCGTCTCGATTACTCTCCCGCGCCCGCGGCAAATCAACAGCGTTTCAGTTGCTATATATGAAGACACTGATCGTGGCGGGGTAATAGCTTGCCCACAAGCACTCGTCGTCAAGGACACTAATGGAACCGTTCTTGCATCTCGCAATCCCTAGAAAACACGCACTCCAAATGCCCTAAACACCATCCTTTTTGATGCCGCAACGGAAGATCCCAATAATGCCACGACGCCGGCTACGGGTGCTGTTACTGAGACAGACTTCTTATCCATAACTTTCACCAACGCACTTTACTACTCCGTTGCAATCCCCGAAATTCAGATATGGGTCCCCTCCAATCTCGGTCCCCGCTATGAAGTAGAAGATGGCTTGCTGGGAACATTCATCGGTGGGTTTGAAGGTCAAAAATCAGGTTTGAATTGCACTATTCAGAATGGAGGGGTCTCCATTGGCGCTGGCGGTTGGGCAGAGCTTGCAAATGTTAGGAGCGAGGGCGGAAGTGCGGGATTGACGAATTTGACGGTGATAGGAGGTAGAATTGGGACATTGAGCGTGCAGATAAATTTCTTGACAAGCTCGCCGGTGGTTTTTGGTAGTGCTAATACAAATGTAACGGTTGAGGTGGATTTTCTGGAGGGTGGAAATGTGGTAACTTTGTTTCAGGTCGAGGGGGAACCGTGGGTGGATGCCATTGTTGTCGGGTAGAGGAATGCGTGACGAGGTGGTTTGAAAAGTAGGGTACTCATCCCACTCTTGGGCTATTTATTGAAATAGGGGTAGTCATTGATTTCCCTATCACTTAAATTTCATGACTTTAACACCCAAAAAGACCAGGGGCCATCCCGAATGTGTAGCTGCCTTCGATATAAGCAATGAATATGGCCTCTACCTCCGTCAGCAATTTGTTCTCTGTCCAGGGACGAGTTGCTTTAATCACAGGAGGGACAAGTGGGATCGGGTTTATGATCGCCTCGGTGATGTCTCTGTTCATTTAAACATCGGTCGCTAATAATTCAAGGGTCTCGTGACCAACGGCTGTAAGGTCTATATCTGTGGCCTCGAATCAAACCCCATCTCGGAACGTGTAAGTGAGTTAAACACATTGGGGAAAGAGGTAGGAGGTGAAGCAGTTGGGTATGTATGATAGCGCTTCCACTATTTGCTACGTGTTTGAGATCTCTATTCCACACCCGCTGACAGATTTGTTTTTTACCGTAGCTTTGCTTGTGATCTCACTTCGAAATCAGGCATTGAAGGAGTATCAGCAAAAATCAGAGCCTCTGAAACTCATCTAGACATCCTCATTTCTAATGCTGGAATCCGTCGTGATCCCAGAATATCTTGCGACGTCCTGAACGCCCCACTAGGCAAACTTCAAGCCTCCCTATGGTCATCGGAGTATGACGACTGGATCAAGTCATTTCAAATCAACACTATGGCTCATTATTTCCTCTCAGTCGCCGTGGTAGATTTATTAGCCGCTGCTGGTGGCTTAAAGTTAGCCGATGGGGTAAATGGGCGTGATCATGGTCGTGGAGTTGTAGTTGTCACAAGCTCGTGCGCAAGTGTGCATAATGCGACAAATGTGGATATGATGTCTTACGCAACGACAAAGGCTGTAACAGATCATTTAGTTGCTTTATTGGCAGCGAAATTCGCGAGGTGGTACGTGAGGGTGTGTGGAATCAATCCTGGTTGTATGACATCTCCTTTTCTGTTATGGGTCTGAAGCAGCTAACTCGAGCAGTTGTGCCAACTAATATGAATCCGATGGGAAGTGGTTCTGGAGCAGACATATTTGGCGATCTGGTGGAGAAGGTACCCGCTAAGAGAGCTGGAGGATTGGATGATATAGCGGGACTGGTTCTATTTTTGGTGAGTAAAGCAGGAGCCTATGTTGATGGCCGATCAATCGCCATCGACGGAGGGAGAACGCTGTTTGCCAATGGTCAAACATGATATTAAAGAAGGGAAGCGGTGGAGAACGAAGAATCATCGATAAGGTAGTCTTAGGTTATGAATAGTTCTCTCTCTCGCCTCGAATAAAGGCTTCGTAGAGCTCTCATGTGCAAACTGGTGCCTAGAAAATCCACCTTAAAACCCCTTCTAGTCTCGCCCTCGCCGTTCTCTCATGTTCAGCTGCCTTCAAATCCTTGTCTTTCACCTCATAGACATCTGTCTCGAGATCCATATCATCATAGGACACAATCTTAGTCTTCTTCAACAATTTCCACCCCACATACATCACTAACATGACGGGCAACTCGATGTAATAACCGACGAAATTAACAGCACTGAATTTTGGACTGAATGAATTCCACCCCTGTACTAGAATAATGACAATGTTTAGAACGATAGAAATCCAAGGGCCCCATGGATAGGTCAAGTTCTTGAAAGGCAAGAGATGCGTCTTCCCCTGACGTTCGAGAGCTCCACGGAAGCGTAGCGAGGTGACGCCAATTGCGAGCCAAGCAAGCTGGTTTGAAACCCCGACGAGATTCTGCAGCCAGGTCCACAGCTGACCTGCTCCAATGAAACTCGCGCCAAAGCAGAGGCCACTGATTGCACTGGTCATGAGAACTGCAATCCATGGAACTTTGTTACGATTCAGGCTTCCTAGGGATTTGGGAGCATGTTTGTCCACCGATAAGGAATACATAAGTCGTGTTCCTGCGAATAGAGCATGGTTCCCCGCACTGATGGCACTGGTCATAATTACAGCGTTAATGAAGGAGCCAGCGGCCTTTGCATCTGCCATTTGAAAGACTAGGGTGAATGGTGAGGTTGCAGCTTTTTTGCTGGATAGGTTGGGGTAGTTGTAAGGGATGTTTAGGCCGATCAAGAACACCGAGAGGATTTAGAAAATAAGGATTCGCCAGAATACATTCTTAACGACTCGTGGTAGGTTCTTTGTCGGGTTCTTGGTTTCGCCTGCTGTAATTGCAATGGACTCAGTGCCACCGTCTGTGTTTGTTAGCAGGGTAAGCAATGATCGAGTTTGGGGGATACTACAGGCAAATGATGCTGTTACAAATACTGATGCAAAACCTCCAATACCACCTACAAATGGAGCGTCTCCAACGTACCAGGTGTGAGCTCCGAGGTAATGGTGGGACGTGTTGCCACCACAGTTGACTACAATTCCAAGGATAATGAATATCTAAGAACATCAGTGGAGAAACCGGAGCATAATTATGGCGAACTTACAGTTATTGTCACCACTTTTAATGAACTTAACCAGTATTCAAGCTACGGGATTAGCTGGATCCATTCGTCGGACTTCGGAGGACTCACTTCACCATAGGCCCTGACGGTGATTATGTTTGCAAATATTAGAAATACCCAAAAGATGAGACTGAGTGCCCATCCTGGAAATCCAGTATCCCAATACGCAAAAACGAGCTGCACAGCAGTTAAATCAGCAGCCGTTGAAACTGCATCATTAAACCAATAATTCCATGTCAACGCGAATCCCAACGAATCATCAATGTATCGTCCTGCAAGTGTACAGAAAGATCCAGCGATGGGGACAAATGCTGCCATTTCACCCAATGCCAACATGGTCAACATTACGATTCCCCCGACGACTAAAAAGGTCTTGGGTCAGCGCTTGATCCAACATCTATTCCACGAGTTCCGACTCAAAAAACAGACTCGGAGAACGTACTGAAATATGCGATGAGTGTCGAAGCCGGTCCTCCTGTTGCTAATGACTTCCCTGTCCCTAGGAATAAACCAGTCCCGATGGTTCCACCAATTGCGATCATTTGAACTTGTCGAGCTGAAAGCTTGCGAGCAAGTTTGTCTGCTTGAATAGGATGGAATTCATGATTGATTTCAGGATCTGATTGGTGCTTTGAAACGTCTTTATCGATTTCATTGGGGGCCAACACATGTTCAAAACTATCTGGAGAGTGGTTTGCCATGCTGTAGAGACCTATTTAGTTGTGTACAGTGTTGGAAGAATTAATGTACCTAATGCATTAATAATGCATTAGATTAAATTAAGACTTTTGAGGTATTAGATTAGATTAATAGATTAGATTAATGTATTAATAATGTATTAATCTAGTTATGTAACTATAAGGTATAGATTTTTTATAATAATATATATTTGATAGAAACTAGTTATAATCGCAGCTTATCTACTGACTTACTTAAATTAAGCTTAAATTTAAGTCTTAAAAAAGTTAATAATCAAGGATTTTCTAGTACAATTTAATTTTAATTAATAATAATTATATATAATAATATAATTTTATTATAATTATATATACTAAAGTTACTAACTTTCGAAATAGGACTAGCTTACTAAATAAGCTAATAGATTAAGGATTTTGTTATTTAAGATTTGCAACTAACTTTTATTAACAATCTTATCTATATAGATCTAGGTTAGGTTATATAACTATTAATGTATTATCAATGTATTATTAAAGTATTATTAATGTATTAGATTAGATTAATAATTTGAAAATAGGGGATTAGATTAGATTAATGGTCTATTAATCTAATTAATCTAATCAATTCCAACACTGGTTGTGTAAGTCAGTCAATTGGTGGTCATTTCTTGTACCTAAACTTTGAATGTGCGATTAATTTTGGGAGCACTAAGAAAGAGTTAAAAGACAAAAGAAACATCTTGGATGGAATAAACATTTTGTCTGATCTAACTTTAATCCGAAGAGGAATACGGGTAAGATATTGCGTGCTCATTGAAGTCTTGGTGTGCGCGTGGTATGACGGTTTTGATGTGAGTCCACCAACCGCTGCATCGGCTGTCGATCCCATCTCTGTTCGTAGGACCAGAATTAAAATCCAAAGAAGCTTTGACAGGCAGAGAAAAGTGATATTTTCTGCAATATTGCCATTAAGAACTTCCAAGTTGAGTATGGTCTATAACCAGATCCCTGATTTTAATGACACACTAGCGTCGGCTCTGTTGCCCTACTTTCAGAGAAAAACCCCGCGCCACAGAGTATCTACCTAATATCTCTAGTGGCAAGTTTGAGCGACCTTCAATGCCGAAGATTTTGCTTTACTTTCACACAGCCACTTGATCAATCTAATTGATGGCAAGGAGACAACAATTTGAGATGCTGAAGAAATAGCTAGGGACATCATCTTCCAACGCGCCAATTTATGTGTAAAGAAGCTGCTGGTAGAGCTAGGAAATTTTGGGCTATCCTCTCGGGTTGTCCGTCCGGCCCACTTCGAATCAATTGGTCAAGGGATGAGGGACATCGAGGGCTCCATGTGGGCCGTTTGCGCAATTTTCAAAAACGGTGACTGGAAAGAATAACCATTATTCATCATCTAGCGTCTGGTTTGGACCGCACCCTAGAGATCTATCGCTAGTCAGTGTCGATATCAGGATTTCTTTACCTCCCAGTGGAGGATCTCCATCTCGAGACTCTATCATACAAGAATACCGTGTTGCATTTTTGAGTTAAGAAGCTATCAATTTGTTACTACACTTGAAGTGTTACAAACGACTTCACATGTTTGTTTCTGAGAGAGCATGATGAAGTTGGTTTACTTTCTCAAACAGTTTAATGAACATGCACAATAGCTTCGTTGCGATCCCCATACTCAGTCTCCACTACTTATTTGTCAACTTTGAGAGTTCGCGTCGACTCAAGAGACCCTCCGTCAAAGGTCTCTACAATCTCCTCATGTAGGCGACTTTTTGTTTCCGGAAACAGGAACCAGACAAGTAAAAACATGATACTCAGAAGATAGCCAAAGATAATTTAGTATTTCCATCCTATCGCTTCCAAAGCTCCTGGGTCTACGGACCGCCCTAGAATCTGGCCATCGTGATTGAAATCGAAAAAGAGAGACCACGACCATGAAGCGTGTAAAGATAGATCTCAATAGTGTATGCATATGCCATTGGTGAATTACCAATTGCGGAGAAAAAACTAAAGATGAAGACGAATGCCAGAACTCCTTGTCCCTAAGTAGGGCCATTGGTTGCAGCAAAGCGGCTGTCGAGACCGACGAAGGAGCAGAACATTCCATTTAAGGAGACAAGCCAAAGTCGACGACGTCCAACACGGTCAATGAGAATAGCTTGTGATAGAAGACTAACCAGGCAGAACGTATATATAGAGAATCTCAATCTATTGAGTTGCTGTACTAACCTTGCTATACGGAAACGCTAAAAATAAATGGGTATCGAATATTACGTTACTATCTATTACCTGGCCCCCATTATATCTTACTTTATTCATCCCTCATAAACACCTCTGTCTGAATGCTCTCTTGTCTATTTCCGGCTCCTGCCCCAACATATCAGGATATTTCCACCTAAATCCCCATCTCAACCATAACTTAAACTTCTCGCCCACCTTCATTGCTTTCCACCTCTCCAATAATACTGCCTGCTCCTCAATACTCTTCCCTTTGTACGTAGGGCCCACCCAGCATAGGAATAGAAAGCTGATGCAGCACCAGGAGTACGGAATTCCTCGTTTCCTGTGTTTACCTAGCATGATTCCCTTGAAAGACATCCAACTCTCCCACAGACCGAGGATGAGCCACAGCAAGATCCAACCAACAGGTACGAAGACTGCGATTAGGATTAAATTCCGCAACCAACAACCACCATAGTAACATGTGTCGTATTCGGCAGGATAGTTGCTTGAGCCGCTCGACCCTAATGTGCCATAATCATATGTAAATGCTGTTGTGCACGTGGGGACAGACAATTGTGTTGCGCAATATGTGGTCGGGGTGTAGCAGGAGCTGAGACCATCCGGCTGGCCCTCTGAGGATGCTGATGCAAGATCATCTGCAGATATATCGGTTGGGTTTAGGATTGCGACCATGGCTGTTGTGCGGGTGAGTCTGCCGTCGGCATAGGAGTACGTTGTCGCAGATGCCGAAACGGTGATGGGAGAGAATTGCGTTTGAACGATAAGGGGAACCTCGACGGGGACATTGGTGACAAATGTCCATGATTGTCCTGTACAGGTTGGTGATGGAGCGTATGTTATAGGTACCACATAGCTTGTATAAGTGGGAGTAGAATATGATTCGTAGTCGTTATTGATCGAGGGGGTTGCACCGCTTCCAAATGGCAGGATGACGTCTATAATTGTGACTTCTGCATAGGACAAATCGTCGGTAGATGTACTGAGTGCATTGAGAATTGGCGTAGCCGTTGGAATGACTGCTTCGGTCTCGTGATCGACTGACGCGGGGCGGGTTGTGTAGGAATCCGTTCGCCCACTGTATGTGTATGCTGATACCTCGATGTAGCTTGTCACAATATAAGGAGCGGCCGAAATGCAGATCGCGTGAAGCAGGAGAGATCCTGGGAGTAGGAATGAGGAAATCATTTTGATATGACCCTGAAATAAAACCGGGGTGGAAAAAGACTCGATAAAATCACAGCTGAGCGAGCGTGAATGTTGCGTATAAAACGACTGGACGAGTTTTGTCCCACTCCTGGGTAAAATAATTATTGCAAGAAATTGATATCGAATTTGAAAGAAAAGAAGCAGCGCATGTTTACGTTTAAGCAAGTTGATGAAAGGATGACTCTCGCCGCGAAGAAAAATTTAAAGCGTGCCAAGCAATAGTTCTTAGATTAGATTTCAGGGGAGGCCTTATGAGAAGCGACGTACTTTAATTGGCTGGTCCGTCAGGAAAAGTCTCGAAGAGGAATTCGCCCCGGCTTGGAAGGTTGCTGTGCCCCTCGTGTTGAAGGCATCGCCGAAAAAGTTCGAAGAACCAAATACGCTAAGGAAAACTGCCAAGCACACAGACGTTCCTCGGCTAGACTAAAAGTAGACAGACGACACGTGATACTCCTATTTTGATTTGACAGGCGGATAAGCCATATTTGAAAGACATGAAGGAGGTCCAAATTAGATTTAAATATTTGTCAACTTCAAGCTGAATGCGGGAAGCAGTAGTATCTTCATATTTGTTCGTGAATCCAAGTACATAAGGGCCCCCGAGATCTTTTGTATCTATCTACCTTAGACACTGGCTTCTCTCACGCCTCTTTCAATATGTCTAATACTCGTTGCTCGCTTTCAACCACAGCTTTGGCTGTACTCGAGACCTCCAAACTTCGATTTCAAAGGAAGAAATTCGTCCCTTCGTTCATATATCCATCTTTATTTGGCGTTGTCATTTGTCCACCCACAGCTACTTCCCTTTGGCCTTCCGAGTTTAAAGCAAATCTTTGCTCGAATGTACATCAGGCAGGAAATTTGTTATCAAGTTCTAACGTTTGTTGTTCCCTGGATACACCTTGAACACATTTTTGCTCCCCACATTTAGAGCAGGCTCTGGAACAAGGACTTCTTTTTGGAGATGAAAATTTCGGACTGCCCCTCCATATTTACCCCGCACTACACGAACCGTGGGGGTCAGGCATTATCATCCTCCCATGGTGACATATGTTCTATACGAGGTCTGCCAGGGTGGACAAATACGAAGCGCATTGTTTTAAGCCAATATTTCAAGCTCATTTTCAGAAATTTCCTTGGCATGCTCCCGTAGCAACCATGTGTGGGGTTACACAGCATAACACGGGGAATAATCACACCGTAGTCATGTTACAGTCATACGATACAACTTTAGTTACAAATTGGATCGAAGAATAGCATTGGAAGAACAGAATTTCTGCATTTCTTAGGGCACAGATCGTTTTCATATATCATGACAGTGCAGGTTATCATACCGTGGATGCCAGATATGTCAGCTCATCTGGCCATCTATACGTGATGCATTTTTAACCATTTCGTATTTTCAAGGCCTGTTGCCTCCTCAAATTTCGATGATACATTCACCTCGTAATAAGGAGGGTTATCCACGGAGAATAAGGAGGGTAATAGTAGGAGAAGAGATTCAATAACCCGTGTTCAACACAATCTCGGATACCATTCCATTCACCACACAACGAAACACTGAAGCCCTCTTCATTTCATATGCTTATTGACTACCTCCCCTCAAATCCTCTGTCCCCTTCTCTACTACCTGGCTGGGACTAGAAAAAGTTCTTAGTGTCCCACCAATCAGCTCCAGACCCGTCCGTCTGAGTAGCCTGCTGAAGCTCCCACGAGAGAACTCCATTGGAGTACCAAGAAGTGGCGCCATTGAGCGTAAATGCATAGACATAGCCAGGGAGGCACTCTAGAGAGTAGTGATCATCCTGATCAATCCGCCAACCCCAATTGCTATTGCAAGTCGTCTCGTTGTTGTCAACCGTGATTGCATATCCGAGAGTGCCTTGTGGGGTGATGACTCCGAACGCTTCGAGGCCAGCGAGTGCAGGGCTAATTACAAGAAATTGCAGCGTAGTAGAAAGGGCGGTGGATAATTTCATGTTGAAGGGAGGTTGATGATAGCGAGTGACTGAATTGTATTGGATTGACTTTATTTTAAGATGATGAAGTGGAAAGTTGATCAAATATTTAACTTAAAGTTAAATCAGGAAAGACGAATTTAGTTGGTATATATATCTGTTCACCAACAGGTGAGCATGATAAGACGAATAATAAAGCGTGTTCGAACCATAGGTAGTCTTCTAAAATTTGATCATCATATGATGGAAATGCCAAGACTGCACTTCTCGTATTCAATACCTTGAAAGTACTGCAGAGCATGGGCCCTTGATTGGAAATCTTCTGCCCAGAAAGATGTCACAATCTGTGGCCTGACATAGGTATTGGTGCGGGGCTGTGTAACAATACTTCAATACATGAGATTATCATCCGATGTCCTCTGCAAGGATAATTAATCCCAGATGAATAGAGAGAGGGTGTGGTAAAGAAAGAAAGCTGCGTGAAAGATACCAATGATCTGTCTATTAACTTGTATGACTGCATGAAGAAAGATATACTATCAACATAGAAGTATCACTCAAAGGAAAAATGTGAATCCTGTCGCTGCTACGAATTTTTTATTCTCTATAAATGGTCAAAGATCCACACAGAAACTCTCTGACTTCAAACCCACCCCCTTTCCTTCACCAACCTCTCGCACTTCAAAAACAGACTCTTTCCTGGTTCTTCCCAACCTTCAGGTCTCGCCTCAATCACCACTCTCAAGAACCTGCATCTCTCAGCATATTCCGTCAGAGCTGGAAAGCCATTCTTCGTCAGATCTAATCCACGATGTATCATATAAGCCAAAATGGGATAAAAGGCACAATCCACCATCCCAAACTCATCTCCTGATATGAATTTGCTCTCCATCGCATATTTCTCCCAGAACCCCAACTCAGCCATGATATCATGATATGCTTGTATTATTGTTCCTGTGTGCTCTTTCCAGTTTGGAAGATAAAGTGATTCGATCGGTTCGCAGATGTTGTGTGGGTTTTCGGTTTCTGCTACCCTACACACTTGCCGAGTCCACCCTTTCTTCGATATATCATCTCCCATCAAACTCACGTATGTAGGAGTAGAGTAATACCTTTCCAGATACTGCAAGAATGCCAGACTTTCGATGACCACATTCCCGTCCACGTCAACAAAAGTAGGAGTTTTACATCGGGGGTTTATGGCCGCGAATTTGGTAGTTCAGGTTTCTTTCGGGTTGATCATGACACGGAGACGTATGCCGGTGTGTGGGATGTGTTTTAAAGACAGAAAAAGCATAACGCGCCAAGAGGGGATGGATCCACTGACGTAGTACAGCTTTGGAAATTTGTTTCCAGAATTGGTGTCAAGTTGTGCTGATATTTGGTCTGACATGCAGAGAGAAACATCGTAAGGTGAAGCGGTTAACACACTCAGCGCTTTTTGGCTGTTCTCGAGTTTGAGAGCGAAGACAAGATCGCTAAAAATAGAGACCTCATACCCCAAACGTCGAGCATGGACAGATGTTGCAGCTACACAGGTATTGGTCGTCACGCCTGCAATATATAGATGATTAGCGCCAGTTGACTGCAGGGTTTGATGCAGCGCATTGTCCGTGAAAGCTGAATACCAAGACTTCTCTATTGAGATATGATGTGGATGTTTTAAGGGTGCAAGTTGGGGTAGAAGTCCTGCACCAAGAGATCCTGGGGTGCAGAAGCGGGAGGCAGTGTGCGTCGAAGTGAGGTAGGACTCAAACTTTTGAAGTTCTGGTGAGGACGATGTGCTAGGAAACGGACGGGAAGTCCCTTGAGGAACTGGGAGGTAAGCACTTTGAATCTGCAAGATAATGTTAGAAGGCAACAGAGTCAGAAAGGATATGTGCGAAGGTAATGAGTGGAATGATACCCAAATGATAGGAAGTTGTCGAGTCGTGAATTTTCGTATAAGTTCTGGGAGGAGACGAATGAATGGGCCAGGGTTGATCAATGCAGGTTTCTCTTGTTTAGGACTCAAGAAGTCCGTTTGAAGATCGATAAGGAGGAGAACAGACATAATAAGCTCCGTTAAGGATCGTGTGCTGGGGCTGTTGGTTTTCTAAATGCTGTCGAAAAATGCCTTTCTCGACCAAAATTTATTGTGAAAGTGGTACTTGAAGGATGAGTCATGCACGTCAATGAGTCCAAGACTGTGAGCGATCCAATGGCTTGCGGGGGGCTGGTCACGTGGGAAGCAGCAAGGCAACCTGTTACCTACTATTCTGTGCATACTGAGCAATTGGACTCCTTTTGTAATAACGCAACACACCCCAGGCCAAAATATCAACCACCAGAACAAATGAATTAGAGCGAGCTATGTTTGAAACTTCCCAAGTTAGAATGAGTTTAAGGATTCGTCGTTTTCATACGGAAGCAGGCTCTTGGGGAGCGGCGGGTGTAAAGTTTGCTACTTGAATTTGAGTAAACTGCGTATTGACTAATAATCTGATTCATATTCATAGAGATGCTAGAGGATCACAAAAGCTTTTTGCTCCTAAGTATCATCACAGTCTCCTACTAGGCCTCCAAATTCCTCTGTGTAACAAAGGCTTCAGCAAGGTTTAAGCTGGAACCAGGACAGCGGCTCTATCCTGGCCTGTCTCAATTGTATAACTTGCCCACCCTGCCTTCGGGAGGTCAATCGCTGAATCGCCCACTAAGAACTTCATGAACACTCCATGGGTGACAATCACAATGTCTCCCTTTTCACCATCCTTCAGTGCCAGGCTTTTCTCCCTCAAATTCCCTCGGAACTTCGCCGCCCTCTTGCCGACAGAATCATCATCTACAGCATATATACCCACTTTCGACGTCCATGCCGGCTCCAAGTGAGAGAAGTCTAGGTTTGGAAATTCTAATCCCTGCGTTTGTCGGTCTGACCCAGAGTCACAAGGCAGAGCGTTCCTCTCTTGAAGGTCAGGATCAAGTACCAACTTTGCACCTCCTTTCATACCATTTCCGGTGCTATCTTCGTAGTAAATTTTGTCCAGGACATTGGTGAAAGCAAGAAGTGTGGTCTGAATTGCTCGTCGCAGTGGTGACGAAATGACCAAGCCCACATTATCTGAATATGGGAAGACATTGCCGAGATTTTGGGCTTGCTCGTAGCCCAAGTCAGTCAGTCCTGGATCGAGGCAATCGAAGTCTTTGTCTACATTGTGAACCGACTCGGCGTGCCGAACGACGTGAACTTTGCTCGCCATCGAGAATCTGAGAGTTGGAGACTGAAATCAAGAACTGAGTCTCTTCTTTCAAAATTGAGAATAAAAACCCCGGGATTATAACCTCATAGAATTTTATTGTAACATATTTGGAGTCCGACGGCATGATTTCAGCAGTTCAAGCAGGCTAAGCTTAATACATCACATCCGGTATGTAAACTACACATATACTTCATCACAACAGAAGTCACAGACATTACAGTAGAACATTGTATCTATTTTTAGAAGTTCTGAGGATTATTCAGCCACGATTGCGCCATAGCTATAATGCAGACCTCTTAAGCGAGTATCTTCACCTCTCTTTTTTTGTTCGGTGGAGTCACAAATGAGAAATATTATTCATGCCAAACATAATTATTTTGGATTTATGCCTTCGGAATAATTCATTGTTATTTTGACTATCATATTCTGGATTGAGCTGAATACCCCTGTTTCAGCAATCGGGGTGATTAGGAGCAGCCATAACCCACATCAGAACAGCTGCTGTCATAGCTCCTTTTACTTCGAGTCTAGTTCTCTGTGAACCCTAGAAGGGTTAAAAATAATGCAGATGCTAGGAGTATTGTCTTCAGCCATTTCCACGTTTCGGCGTTGGGCCAGTTCAATTCAGGTGGAATCATTCGACATAATGGAAGTGGTTTCAGTGAATTGGCATTTGGGATTTACCGCGTTTGGTGGCCCACCGGTTCACTTCCAAATTGTAAGAAATCACAACTTGAAGGCGTTTTCTCTACCAGTGAATAGACTAACACCACACAGCTCCATAAGAAGTTTGTGGAGAAGCATAAATGGATCGATGAACAATTGGTGAACAAGACTTGAAGCAGAAGACATTTTGACCGGCTGACGGCTTGGTATATACAGCGGTGTATAAACTATGGCAAATTGGGTTTGTGGATGCTGATCATCAAACTGGCAGCCCTCTAGGACGGGATCCTTGGTGGGTTGCAATTACTGCTACAAGTTTTGTTGGCGGGGCTTGGTTTGGCTTAAACGCACCCTCTGCCATTATTCTCGGTGGCTTGATGGAAATGATCTGGTATGCAGTTACTGAAACCTAATGACTAGCGATGCTTGAAGACGCCCCTACCACGGAAATTTTTACACGAGGGGTTACGGCAGACTGCGCAGTGATTTAGAAGTTGAGTTAGACGATGAGACCTTTTCAAAGCTTAGAGCAAGTTATATCTCCTAGATTTTATTGTAAAGTTATTTATTAAGGATGAGATCCAGCAAAGTGGTTTTTATAGGAATAAGTATACAGATTAAATATATACAATATTTTATGTTTTATGTTTTAAAAAGACTAAATAAAAGTTGCCTAAGAGGTACAAAATATTTCGTCATTCTCTTCTCACGCTTAAATCTCAAACTGCACTTGATTGTTTGCTATCGTGAGTTGGACTCAACTTCCTTGGGGAGTTATCGTGGCTCCGTTAAACCCCCGTTAGCTCCTTAGGGACCTTTTGTAGAAGGCCATTTAACTTGTAATTGTAGTATGACCAGTGGTCTCGCTTTGTTATTTCCTGGTTATTTTAGTTTGGTCCAATAAGTGAGAAATAAGTGGACAAGAAGTGGGACATAAATCGTCTCAAAAAATCGAATTCAAATCGGGCCTTAACAAAGCTCTATTCCTTGAATCTTGTTACGGTTGATCTTTCCGCTTGTGATGACCTCTCCCTCCATAATTCCTTGAGCATGATATTCACCAATCACCCTGAAATTGTCTCCGTGGGGTCGAAGCACTAGAGGAACGCTGCACCCTAGCAATACACTAACGAGATCTCCAGATTTGGCTGATGGGGGACAAATGCCAATCAATCCCATGCGGGTTGTAAATAAGCGGTTCCCACAGATATTGATAACGGCTCTTTCCATAAGTGATTCCTCCTGAGAGTCTTTTTTTGTTCTCTGCCTGATATCCTTTTGGCAGTTTGGCGTTTTGTGAGTGAAATATTGACCAAGAGGTTTACGGAAAAGGTGGTTGTACAGAATGAAGGAATAAAATATCTCCTCGGTTCGGATCCACGTCCAATGATCTTGAAGCAGAGGGACATCTATCAATGCAATGGCATCCTTGTCTCCGGGCCGGTGTACAATGGACTCGCCGGTTATGTTGCAAAGAAATGTTCTCCATAATGCTTCGCTGCAACCTGCCAAATCACCGTAATGATTGTTCTGTGTAGCCGGTTGAGTAGGCTGAGCATCAGAGCCATCAAGCAAGTAGTTCATGCTAAGTCCATCAATTTGATCGGCTATCAGAAAAAGCCACTTCAGCCTTTTTTTATCAGGGCTCGGGACAGGGAAGAATCTCATTATTCCGTCGTAAAAACCAGGTCCTGCTCCAAAGTAAGGGTTTCGAGCTTTTCCTTTAGCAGCCAGAAAAGGAATAAGATTATCAGGCTTGATTCTAGTCCGGAACCCAGGAAGGTGTTGTAATTTGGTCCGGAGTCCAGATGCAGTGTGTGAGGAAGTCGAGGGATAGGTCTGTATACATCAAAGCAATGTAGAAACTAGCATACACCTGTTCCACTGGGAGCTCGTAATCTGGCTTCAAATCCTTTATGAAATACGGATGAATCAGTGCCATGAAGCCATATATTTTGGTCCCTAGGGTCCGTTGCCTTTAGATCTCGGCCATCAGCAAGCACATCCATTGGACACGGCCAGCGACCACTTCGGCGCACGTCGTGAAAGTCCTTAACCAGCTTGAGGTTTCCCGTCATAATACTCTTCACCGCGTCATATAGCGAACCCGTGATTGACTCGTGCTCGATGAGTTGTTCGCGAGCTAGGGGCGTGGGTATTAAATCCATTGTTGAATGCTGAATCCATTCGATTACAGCGTTGAACAAGTCTTTAAGAGAAAAAACACTGCGGCCACAAAGGATCGGTGTCTCTTTCGCACCTGCAGATAGCTCTTGTAGAACCCACACTCGATTCCAATGTTCTCTCTCCATCAGAGATCGCAACGCGTGCCAGCATCCAAAGAGTGACTGCTCTTGAGGTCCTGCACTCCGCAAGTGATATCTTCTTTCACGCTTCTGATGTCTTCTACCTCGCTCGGGACGTCTTCTGCGTGGAGCACCTGATATCTGATATGAGGCCAGCGGGAAATCTGGGTTGGTGGCCAAGATGGTCTCAAGTTCTTTGCCTTTGTCTTTTTTCCAGGACAGTGATAGTAGTTTAATCAACCGAGCCGCTTTCCAGGTGTTTTCAGCCTCCCCTCCAAGCCAGACCACAACTTCCAAACTAATGAACGGCAGTTAGACGAAAGCTCTACACCAAAATAGGCAAAGCAACCATCTACTCACGCCTTTTTGTAGATGTCCCACATCCTTTGCACCTGTGCGTTTCTCTCTTTCACACCCTTCTGATTAATGCACGATGCATCAGCCTAAAGCCGGACTCCCATTCTCATCGGTAGCTTATCTCGTAAAATCCTCAAAGCGGACTCCGGATTCCGAACGACTTGCACTGAATTCCCGTTGAAGATAATTTCACGCGTCTTATTCGGATCGCCCATACATACGAAAGCGCTACGTATTCACCCTAAGAATACCTACATTGAAAAGGGTGTTTCACCTTTTTCAAGTCTAAGGTGTCATTTGCATCCTCATCGCGGGTAGTCACCACGGACAACAAAGCGGGCTCAGCCTTTCCGGCAAACCTGCCCTCCCAGTAACAACCGAAGCTATCTTGTATAGGGTTTGATCTAAGATTTTGTTTTCTAACTAGATACGTGAGTACAACCTGGAAAGAGCTGAACAGGCATCTTATCTGCTTGGATGATGTTGGCGTGCAAATTTACTGGAACTGCTTGTGGCGCTCAGGGGCGATATGAACGATTCCGAACGTCTCAGGGCCTTGACATTTTGGTATTAGATTCTAGTAGATTCTAGCCCAATTCGAGACACCTCCTGCCAAATTGAGTTGTCAAACACAACTACTTTAATTTGTAATAAAAATTTATAATCATTAAAACTCTCATATCTATACAACATAATAAAAAATTAAATTATTACTTGTATTATCAGAAATCTGCTTCTTTTCTAAGGGATCTGTAATGAGCTAACGAGGGGTTGGCAGAGCCACGAGAACTGCCTAAAGGAGTGTACAAGTACAACCCGTCACATCTGCTTACTGCCACTGGGTGGCTTCTCGATCCCCTTCAAAATTTAGACCAGCTATATTCGACACGCTCGCACACCATTCACAACTCTGCGGTTGGCTGATATCACACCAAGGCCTTCTCTTTCCGATATCTCACTAGTGGAGCGATCAGATCTTAGTGATCTCCGTCTATTTCCCTCACGATAGCAAACAATAAATCGCAGTTTTAAGATTTAAGCCTTTACAATTATACGACGTCAAAAACAATCTCTTCGTCGGCTGATTTCAGAAAACTCGCTGTTAAAGCGTGTTACTGTAACATTGATCGAGGTTAGTTTGCTGTAACTTTACTGGCTGATGATCACCCGGCAATAGTACGCGCTGCGACCACCGACTAGGTGCAACTATTAACAACGGCGCAGCAGAATGACTAATTCCAGCATCTTCAATCACTTCAAGAAATCGATGGACAGAACTCATTGACTCGTTGAGGATCTTTTAAAGGATGCCCCAAACCCAGCAGTGTTGTTTTGTCCTCGCTGAGCCTTGATCGCGTTGATCTGGGTTTGAGATCAACCTACTGGCTGGGAAGAACCAACTTGGTATGTATGGCAGCATAGGATGCCCAGTCATTGAAGTTTATAGCATTTTGATGCAGGGCTTGGATGAGGAATTTTCGTTGCGAGCCATACTCTCCACTTGAATGCTGCACATTAGATCCCAGGAAGGATCGGAAGTAGCTCAGGAAATTGTCCACTGAGACAGGAAAAGTTCCTCCACCCGCCATCGCCATGCATGGATAGGCTCTCTGGAATGGGGTTCTGCGTCCAAGTCAATGCAGATGGTTAATTATCTGTAAATGCTTTCAGGTTGGATAGCGGGACTCAAACTGCGATGGAACGTGTATAGAGAGTTTGGAGAACGACCCGGCCATCACGATCGGAATTTGAGTAAGATGCTCGGAAACATCTCATTGGAGGATAAAGCCGACGCGCGGAAAAATGAGTGCAGCTTCATGGTCCAGTGTCCAAAAGTGCTACTCAAATGGTTGCCCACCTCATATTCTCCATTCTTCCCGATGAAAATAACAACAAGATGAGAGCTTGACCCAAGCTTTAGTTGGCTGTTGAGGTTAATGCCAATCGGTATCTGAGTCCTCAGCTGACGGATCTAGGTTCTCGCATCTGACGTGGAGGATGTTCTCATGACAGGTTTTTGACGCGACACAACTAACCTTTTATCTGCGCAGAGCGACTCGCCGCTCTTCAATAAAGTGGCCGATACTGACGCCACTTGCAAATAAACTTTAACGAACTGATGGAAACTTTTGGCAAATCAGATGAATGTACTCCCTTCTGAGTCTCAGCAATGGGCTAGTCATCAATGGTGCTCTCGTCGCTTCTCCACCTCCCAGTAGCATGAAGTCTTGGCTTCATAAGAGAGTTTGGACAATCATTTGCGTAGTCTAGCGGTGGGTGAGGCGTGTTGCTTGATTTATAATTAGTACATTCTAGAAATATCTATATGCTACTATAGCTATAGTATTAGTAAATACTAGAATCTTCTAGACATTTCCAAGCGGCAAAGTCACGTGACTTTGCTACTACTATAAAAGCTTCTAGATATATTATAATTAGTATATATAGAGGGCTTTTATCCCTCTTTAGATAGTCTTTAAGTTCTTTAATATATTATATTTTACTATAGCTTATTCAATTATAGACCTATTGACTAAGAGGCTTTGGCTATATTATCTAATTAGTCTTCTCTTTTCAATCATATGGTAGCAATACTATATCAAATATAAGCAATAATTCAAAGTACTTTCAAATCTTATTGATAAAAGGAATATATAGTACTTATATAGTACTATATTCTCTTTATATAGCTATATATAAATTTTATATATAGTTATAAATTAAAATTAGTATTGTTTCTTCTATTATACTATTAACTAATAGCTATTCGAGTTATATGGCCTGTATTCCTAAGACTAAGTTTAAAAAAAAGAATAATCTTAAACCTCTAGAAGCTATAAATATACGATTACATTATTTATAGTGGATTTTATAGCAAATTATCTTATACCAAGGTATTCTAATCTTTGTCTTTTATAAGAAATAAAAGAGCTAAAAGAAAATGGCTGCTTATTAGCTATTAGTCTATATTATATTATAATATATAGTTATATATTTATTCTAAAAAGCTATTCTTAAAGAGGGTAAGTAGATTATAATTATATTTTAAAATATAAGATAAATTAAACTAGTACTCTATATATAGACTATAAACTAGAAAAATAAAAAATCTTTTTTCAGTTTATA
>Ga0182030_10002971_pt1 | contig 36143 bp, 22 predicted proteins | sample 812S3MmetaG_FD_121299 | JGI IMG/M metagenome (GOLD analysis project Ga0182030, IMG submission 121299) | Permafrost microbial communities from Stordalen Mire, Sweden - 812S3M metaG (Illumina Assembly) | ecosystem: Environmental > Terrestrial > Soil > Wetlands > Permafrost | place: Sweden...
CTGACCGTGGCCGCCATCCCCGTGGCGATGCCCACGGTGTTGTCGGTGACGATGGCGGTGGGGGCGCGCAAGCTGGCGAAAAAGCAGGCGATCGTCAGCAAACTGGTCGCAATAGAGGAATTGGCCGGCGTGGACGTGCTGTGCGCCGACAAGACGGGCACGCTGACGCAGAACAAGCTGTCGCTCGGAGCGCCCTTCTGTCTCGACAAGATCACGCCCGACGATCTCATCCTGGCGGGCGCGCTCGCCTCGCGCGCGGAGAACGACGACACCATCGATCTGGCGGTGCTCGGCGGCCTGAAGGACAAGGACGCGCTGAAGCCCTATCAGGTCACGCATTTCACGCCGTTCGACCCCGTGCACAAGCGCACCGAGGCGGCGGTGAAGGGCGCGGACGGCAAGACCTTCAAGGTCACCAAGGGGGCGCCGCAGGTCATCCTGGGGCTCTCGACCAACGCCGCGACGGTCAAGGACGCCGTCGACAAGGCCGTCAACGACTTCGCCGCACGCGGCTTTCGCGCGTTGGGCGTGGCGCGCGCCGAGGATGACGGGAAATGGAAATTGCTCGGGGTGTTGCCTCTCTTCGACCCCCCGCGCGCGGACGCAAAGGAGACCATCGCGACGGCGGCCAAGATGGGCGTCAAGATCAAGATGGTGACGGGCGACGCGCTGGCGATCGCGCGCGAGATGGCCAAGACCCTGGGGATGGGCGCGAACATTCTCGACGGCGGCCAACTCGGCGATTCCAAGACCGAGGAATCGGCGGAGGTCGCCAAGAAGATCGAGGACGCCGACGGTTTCGCCCAGGTCTTCCCCGAGCACAAGTTCCACATCGTCGACGTGATGCAGAAGCACGACCACCTTGTCGGCATGACCGGCGATGGCGTCAACGACGCGCCTGCGCTGAAGAAGGCCGATTGCGGCTTCGCGGTCTCCGGCGCGACCGACGCGGCGCGCGCGGCGGCCTCCATCGTGCTGGTGGCGCCGGGACTGAGCGTGATCATCGACGCGATCAAGGAAAGCCGCGAAATCTTCGTGCGGATGAACAGCTACGCGATGTACCGCATCGCGGAAACATTGCGCGTGCTGATATTCATGACGCTGGCGATCGTCGTGTTCAACTTCTTCCCCGTCACCGCGATCATGATCGTGATGCTCGCCCTGCTCAACGACGGCGCGATCCTGTCGATCGCCTACGACAACGTGCGCGCCCGGGACCAGCCCGAATCCTGGGACATGCGCATGGTTCTGACGATCGCGACGGTGCTCGGGCTGGTCGGCCCGATCGCCTCTTTCGGGTTGTTTTACCTCGGCGACCAGGTGTTCAAGATCGACCGCCCGCAACTGCAGACCATGATGTATCTGCTGCTGTCGGTCGCCGGCCATCTCACGATCTTCCAGACCCGCACGCGCGGACCGTGGTGGTCGATCCGGCCGGCCCCGATCCTGTTGGGCGCGGTCGTCGGCACGCAGGTCCTGGCGACGGCGATCTGTCTTTTGGGCTTCCTCGTCACGCCGCTGGCGTGGGGCTGGGTCGCGCTGGTCTGGGGCTATGCGCTGGCCTGGTTCCTCGTCACCGATCCGCTCAAGCTGCTCGCCTATCGCGTTCTCGACGCCACGAAGACGACCGCCCCGAGGCGGCAGGACGAGCCCGCAGCCGACGCCGCCAAACCGGGTGACGCCAAGCCTGCGCCGGCGAAGCCGGTGGACGCCAAGGCCGCTCCGGCGAAGTCGGATGACGCCAAACCCGCTCCGGCGAAGTCGGAAGGCGCCAAGCCTGCGCCGACGAAGGTGGAGGACGCCAAGCCCGCGCCGGACGCGACGCCGGTCGGCGACAGGACTCACGCTAAGGCCGACTCCCTGATCGACATGAAGCTCGGCGACGTGCTCCTGGCCGGCATCGCCAAGGACCCGCAAGGCGCGGGGCGGTTCATCGCGCAGGCGATAACCGAGCTCGAAGCCGCCCCGGGCCCGACGCCTCCGGGCCAGGCGGCCCAATCCCAGCCCAAATCGGCAGCGGCGCCGCCGTCGGAATCAGGGGCCGCGCCTCCGCCGGTCACGACTCCCAAGGCCGCCAAGTAACCCCGACAACCGCTGCGGCGGAGCGCCGCCGGGAGGATCAGCAATGAAAATCGAAGCCAAAGACTTTCGCGTCCGCGAAGGCGACAAGGTCAACCTGGAGAAATGGCCGACGGAGGTCGACCCGGTCTACAAATCCAAGGAGCAGTACAAGACCCTGCTGGAAGAGCACGTCGCCAAGCTCGCCGCGTTGCAGCGCCTTCATTACGCCTCCAATCGTCACGCGATATTGCTGATCCTTCAGGCGACCGACGCCGCGGGAAAGGACGGCGCAATCCGGCACGTGATGTCCGGCGTCAATCCTCAGGGTTGTCGGGTTTACAGCTTCAAGCAACCGACGGAAGCGGAGTTGGAGCACGACTTTCTCTGGCGAACGACACGCGATCTGCCGGAGCGTGGACGCATCGCGATCTTCAATCGCTCGTACTACGAGGAGGTGCTGGTCGTCCGCGTGCATCCCGACATTCTCGAGAACGAAGCCGTCCCGGACGCGCCGCATCACGACAAGAAGGTCTGGCGCGAGCGTTATCGTTCGATCAACGATTTCGAGCGGCATCTCGACGTCAACGGAACCCGCATCGTCAAAGTGTTCCTCCACCTTTCGAAGGAGGAACAGCGAAAGCGCTTTCTCGAACGCATCGACGATCCCGAGAAGAACTGGAAGTTCAGCGATGCGGATCTGAAGGAGCGCAAATTCTGGGACGACTACGCCAAGGCTTTCGAGGAATGCCTGAGCGAGACGAGCACCGCCGCCGCGCCTTGGTACGTCGTTCCCGCCGACGACAAGGAGAACGCACGCCTGATCGTCTCCCAGATCCTCGTCGATACGCTGGAGGGACTCGACATGAGCTATCCCAAGACGAGCGCCAAGCGGGAGATCGAGCTGCAAGCATTCCGCAAGGCGCTGGCCAAATGAGCGAGCGCCGTCCGCCGAGAAGACGCCATGCCGTCGGGGCGCCGTCATGAAAAGCCTGGTCGTATTCGATCTCGACGGCACGCTCGCGCTGAGCAAGTCGGACCTCGACCCCGAAATGGCGGCGCTGCTCGGCCGGTTGCTCGGCATCGTCAAGGTCGCGGTGATCTCGGGCGGCGCCTGGGCGCAGTTCGAGAAGCAGGTGCTGGCCTTTCTCCCCCACGACGATCGGCTGAAAGGCCTCTCGATGCTGCCGACCTGCGGCACCAAATTCTATCGCTTCGACGGCGACTGGAAGAAGCTCTACTCCGAAGACTTCACCGTCGACGACAAGAAGAAGATCATAAGCGCGCTCGATCAGGCGGTCGATCGCTCCGGCTTCAGAGCGGACAAGCATTGGGGCGATCTGATCGAGGATCGCGACAGCCAGATCACGTTCTCGGCGCTCGGCCAGGAGGCGCCGCTGGCCGAGAAGGCAAAATGGGATCCCGACTTTGCCAAGCGTCAGAAGATCGAGGCGATTCTCGAACCGATGATTCCGGGATTCTCGATCCGATTGGGCGGCGCCACATCGATCGACGTCACGCGGCCCGGCATCGACAAGGCCTACGGGATAAAGAAGCTGAAGGAGACGCTCGGCGTGCCGATCGCGGACATGATCTTTGTTGGCGACGCGATCTTTCCCGGCGGCAACGACTATCCCGCCGAGCAGGCGGGCGTGGAATCGATCCGAGTCCGCGACCCCGAGGAAACCAAGCGGGTCATCGAGGCGATTTGCGCGTGCTTGGAGAAATAGCACCGGGCAACGGCAAGGCGAGGCGCTTCATAGGCGCGCGGCGATCGCCGGTCCGGTGGCATGGATGTGTCTCGGCGCCGGAATGGCCATCCACGGGTGCTCGGTCTGGCGCGTTGATGTAAGATCGAAAGCGAGCGTAAGGATGGAAGTCTCGATCGGCGCCCATTGAGCCCCCGGCATCAGCGAGCCTGGGCGTTCGATTTCAACGCGCCGCTGGCCATTCGAGGTGGGCGCCGTTTCAGCGCTGAAGCGCAATTCCGCGTCGCGGGCGGCGGTCAACGGCAGGTTCGCGTGGAGCTTCGCTCTCAATCGTCAACGGATGCAAGCTTGGATGGCCGCGGCTCAAAGCCATCGCCTGGCTGCGAGCGCGCGCTGCGGCGATCCGCGACCCATTCTCCGCGATGACCGGCGCGATGCTCAGTCCGCAGTTGATGGACGCCTTGCAACGCGAGGCGTTCGACTATTTCGCCTACGAGGCGAACCCCCTCAAAGGTTTGATCGCCGACAAGACGCAGGCAGACTGGCCCGCCAGCATCGCCGCAGTCGGCTTCGCCCTCACGTGCTATCCCGTCGGCGTAGAGCGTGGCTTCATGAGCCGCGCAAACGCCGCCCAGCGAACGCTCGCGACCCTGCGGTTCTTTCATGACAGCGTGCAGAGCCGGGACGTGGACGCGACGGGGTACAAGGGCTTCTATTACCATTTCCTCGACATGAAGGACGGCAGGCGCGCCTGGAATTGCGAGCTTTCGACAATCGACACCGCGCTTCTCCTGGCGGGGATGTTGACAGCCGCGCAATATTTCTCTGGCGACGGCGCAGAGGATTGTGAGATCCGCGAACTCGCCGACGCGCTTTATCGCCGCACCGATTGGAACTGGGCGCAGAACGGGGGCGCGACGGTGACGCTGGGATGGAAGTCGCAGAGCGGCTTCCTGCGCTATCGATGGCAGGGCTACAGCGAGGGCCTGCTGATCTACCTGCTGGGCCTGGGCTCGCCGACGCATCCGCTGCCGGTCGAAAGCTATCGGCAATGGACCGCCACCTACCAGTCGCGAAAGGTCTACGATCAGGAATATCTGTACGCGGGGCCGCTGTTCACCCATCAATTCCCGCACGTCTGGGTCGATTTTCGCGGCATTCAGGACGAATATATGCGCGGCAAGCGCAGCGACTATTTTGACAACAGCCGTCGCGCGACCCACATTCACCGGCAATACGCGATCGCCAATCCCGGCCGTTTCTCCGGCTATGGCGAAGACGCCTGGGGGATCACGGCGAGCGACGGCCCGGGCCCGGCGACCTATCGCATCAAGGGGGAGAAGCGACGCTTCTTCGGCTATGAAGCCCGAGGCGCGCCTGACGGACCCGACGACGGCACCCTCGCTCCCTGGGCGGTCGCCGCCTCGCTGCCGTTCGCGCCCGAGATCGTCGCGCCGGCTCTACGATATTTCGAGACACTGAAGCTGCGGAAAAACAACCCCTACGGATTCAAGGCCACGTTCAACGCCACGATCGCCGAGAGATGCCGCTCGCCGCGACTCTGGGTTTCGCCGTTTCACTTCGGCATCAACCAGGGGCCCATCGTCCTGATGATCGAGAATTTCCGCACGGGTCTCATCTGGAGTCTGATGCGACGATGTCCATACATCGTGACCGGGCTTCGCAGGGCCGGCTTTGCCGGCGGCTGGCTTGGCGCTCGGAAGACGGGGCGTCAGGACTGAGAGGACCGGATTGTCGGCTACACGCACGCCGACGAGCGCCAGTGCATAGCTTGAGATATGGGCGGATCGCCCCGATCACGCGCTTGGCTTCGTCAGGTTGGCTTCGTCAGGATTGTGATGCGGCGCGACCTTTCCACCTTGCTCGACCAGTATCGGCCGCCATTTGGAGAGCGGATCGGCATTGCGACCCCCATCCGAATTGCAACCCGCATCCCGATCACGGACGCGCGCCTTCGACGCTATAAGCGGATCGGTGCGGTCGCGGGCGCAAGGAAAGATCTTCCGAAAACACATAAGTCAAGATCGCGGCAAGAAACATCGCCACGCCGACCCAGAACCACGGCGAGTGATGGACGCGCCGCCAGTCGCGCCTTGGGGCGTCCGGCTTGGCGTGGTGATGGGGGCCATTTCTCGTCACGTGAATCCGTTCCCTCCGTGTCGCCGTCGTTCGCGCGTTGACGAATCGTCGGTCACAGCGTCGACGATCGCCCAAATCCGAAATCGAGACCTGCTCGGCGAATGCAATATAGATGCGTTCTCGGTCCAGGGCGAACCGAGATCGAGACCAATCACCGAGACGTCGGGCGTGAGTAGATTCCGACGCTTCATCGGCGCCCGGCCGCGAGGTATCGAGCGGGCATCGAAGGCTGATGTCTCTCAGCGACAGGGACCAGTTTGCTAGCGACGCTGGACGCTTGCGCAACGCGCGGGCGTTGCGTCGGAGAACTGGCCAAACAGATTGGACGAACCGATGAATGCCAAGACACTCCTCTGCGCCGCCGCCGCCGCGACGTTGGTCTTCGGAATGGCGCTGCCGGCCTCGGCGGACGAGCATGTCAAAGTCGGGGCCTTGCGTTGCGAGGTGTCTGCGGGCCTCGGCCTCATCGTCACGTCGAGCAAGGAATTGAGTTGCGGCTTCACGTCCGTGCGTGGTTGGCGGGAACATTATTATGGCCGAATCCATAAGTTCGGCCTGGATCTCGGCGCAACCGACGGGGGCGTCCTCGCCTGGGACGTTTTTGCTCCCGTTGACGGACCACGGCGTCACGCGCTCGCCGGCGAGTATGGCGGCGTCGATGCGTCGGCGACGGTTGGGGTAGGGGTCGGCGCGAATGTTCTCGTTGGCGGCTCTGACCGCGCGTTTACCTTGCAGCCTCTGTCGGTCCAAGGGCAGACAGGTCTCGCGCTTGCGGCAGGCGTCGAGTCCTTGACGCTTCGCCCCGGTCGCTGAGCGAAGACCGCCAGAGATAGCCAGAGCTTATTCCAAGCGCCGGACGGCGACCCGCCGGGTCCCATTCGGCGCTTGGACCGAGATGGTTCATCCCCGACCGAAAGGGGAACTTTCGCGACGGACGCGGGTTGTGCGGTTTGCCTCGTAAGGTCGTGGGGCCCTTGGGCGCCGATGCGATCTCGTGAAGCGGCCCTTGTGGCGTTTGACCCGAGCATGACGGGGCGGTCCTCGAGCGGCGCCAGCAAACGTGGCGGCCGACCGCCGGCAAAACCATGCGCCTCCGGTCGGCTAGATCTCGAGCTCAAGATCGCCCGCTTCTTCCGCACCGCGGGCATTGATGACGAATAGCAGGGGTTTGGGCGTCGCAAGCCGAGCGTTGGCGGCGGCGTTCAGGGCGACTTGGAGGAAGGGCGGGGCGCGATCCCGCCGCGACCAGCAACAAGGCCCCCGCATAGGTATGTTCCGAGTCTGTCTGGGGGACCGCCGCAGCGGATAAATGATCCGGGATCGAGCGCCTGACGTCGCGTCGCCAGAATTGCGGAATTCCTCGAGGGTCGCCGCCAGATGAACAAACCCATTCGCAAAGCCGTGCTCCCCGTGGCGGGGCTGGGGACGCGCCTTCTGCCGGCGACCAAGACGATCCCGAAGGAAATGTTGCCGATCGTCGACCGGCCGATCGTTCAACACGTGATCGACGAGGCCCGTGAGGCGGGGGTGGAGGAATTCATCTTCGTGACCGGGCGCAACAAGAGCGTGATCGAAGATTATTTCGACACCTCCTACGAGCTCGAAGACATTTTGCGGCGAAGCGGAAAGTCCAGGGAACGCGAAGCGCTGATGGCCGAGCTCCCCAAGGCCGGCTTTGCTTCCTTTACGCGCCAACATGCCCCTCTCGGCCTCGGCCACGCGGTGTGGTGCGCGCGCAAGCTCGTCGGCGCCGAGCCCTTTGCATTGCTGTTGCCCGACATGGTCACCACGGCTGGCGCACGGAAGAGCCGTTGCCTCGCCCAATGCGTGGAGGTTTACGCCGAGCACGGCGGCAACATCATCGCTGTCGAAGAAGTTCCCTACGAGCAGACCTACCAGTATGGCGTGGTCGCGGTCGGCGCAGATTTTGGGCATGCGTTCGAGATCAAGGACATGATCGAAAAGCCCGCCAAGGGAACGGCGCCTTCGAACATGATCATCTCCGGTCGCTACATCCTGCAACCGGAGATCTTCGACGTCCTCGAAAGCCTCAAGAAGGGGGCTGGAGACGAAATCCAAATCACCGATGGCATGATCAAGCTCGCCGCGTCGCAGGCCTTTCACGGCGTGCGCTTCGACGGCCAAACTTACAATTGCGGATCGAAACTCGGCTTCCTGACCGCCAACATCGCCTTCGCGCTTGATCGCTCCGATCTCGCCGTGGAACTAAGGGCGGCGATTCGCAAGCTCGTCGGCTGACAGGACGAATTCACTTCAGCTCTGGCGATCGCGGCGACCGCAGGGCAGGGCGCACATTCGGCTGAGTACTTTCCGACCCTTTCTTGTTCGGCCGCGAAAGCGCGGAACATCAACGACTGGCGATGTTTTCAACGACCTATGTCGCGGTCGAGGCCTTCGAGGTCAGCGACCGTCAGCGAGACAGGCTGTCGCTTTCCATCAGGCCGCTGCATCGCCGCAACTCTGGAGAAAATCATGTCTAAAGATAGCGAACTCAAGAAGGTCGTTCTCGACGAATTGAGCTGGGAGCCCAGCGTGGACGCGGCCCATATCGGCGTAACGGCAAAGGACGGTGTCGTGACCCTTACCGGTCATGTCGACAACTTCAGCCATAAGATCGGCGCCGAAAAGGCGGCAAGCCGGGTGAAGGGCGTCAAGGCCGTGGTCGAGGAAATCGAGGTCAAGCTGCCCTACGACGTGAATCGAAGCGACGAGGATATCGCGGCGGCTGCGATTGATCGTCTTGGATGGAACTCGACGATTCCCAACGACGCCATCCACGTGAAGGTCGAAAAGGGCTGGGTGACCTTGTCCGGCACGGTCGACTGGCACTTCGAGAAGGAGGCGGCTGAGACGGACATTCGGGCCCTCTCAGGCGTCATTGGCGTCGCCAATCAGGTCCTGGTGAAACCGACGGTCAGCGCCTCGCGCGTGAAAGACGACATCGAGCAGGCCCTTCACCGATCATGGTATTACGACCCGGACACGATTCAGGTGAACGCCGTCGCCGGCAAAATCAAACTGACCGGAAGCGTCACGACCTGGAACGCCAGGCGATTGGCGGGAATGACCGCATGGTCGGCGCCTGGCGCGACGTCGGTGGACAACGCCATCACGGTCGCCTCCTGACAGTCACCCCGCCGGCCTGAATCTCAGGCAGGCGGGGAAGCCCGCCGGAGCGCTGGCCATCAGGCGAACAGTCGCCTACGCGCCCCAGGTCAGGGACAGGGCCACGTTGCTCGGGATGCCGTCGATGTAATCGACGAGTTGGGCGGAGAGCCCGAACTTGGCCGGGCGGAGGTCGCGTTCCCATCGCGTGTAGAACTCCGCCGCTTCGCCCCTCAAGGTGGTCGGCCAATCCGTCTCGGCGACGTCGATCTTCCGACCGCCATCGCTACAGAGGTCGCAGGGAAAGCGAGTGAGCTCGAAGCTGTTCTCGCCCAGCGCGGCCGCGGCGCGAGCGCGCTCGAGCAGCGCGGTCCACGCCGGTGTATCGATGTGTTCCTGCAGCAGAGCCGTGACCTGGCGCTGCAGTTCCTGCTTGGCGTGATCCTTGGCGGCGACCGCTTCGTTCTGCCCGGTTTGCTTCGAAGCAGTCATGAGGGTGAGGAACGCTTCCGCCGTCGTGGCGGGCGCGACGACGACCGGGGCCGCGGGAGGCGCCGCCGCCGATTGCCTGCTCTCACTTTTCATCATCCCGGCAAACATGCTCGCCAGGCCGCCAAGCGACGCCTTCGCCGCCGGCGGCGGAACCTTGCTCGCCATGGCGCGCACCAAATCCGACCGACTGACGATCCCCACGATGCGGCCGCCGCGCATGACGGGCAACCGCTTCACGTCATAGACGCAGAACATTTCAGCGATCTCATGCAGCGGCGCCCGCGCTTCGATCGTCATGACAGGCGCGCGCATGACCTGTTCGACCGGCCTGGAAACCAGCGCTTCGAACGATTCGGCCGCGGGCGGTCCGTCCACAAGCAAGGTCAGCCACCAGTCGCGTCGGGCGACGCGATCGACGTCGTTGCGGCCAACGAGGTCGCCCTCGCTGACCATTCCAAGCAGCTTCTGGTCGGCCCCAAGCACCGGAACGGCGCTGATGCGCTTTTCCAGCAGCAGGCGCGCGACGTCGCGCACGCTGGTCCCGATCGTCACGGAGACGATCGCCGTTGTCATGAGATCGCCGGCTGTCTCGAGAGTCGGCGTGACCGCCAACGGTTCCTCGCTGGCGCTAGACGATTGGCGTATCATGCGACCCTCTCCGCCGCGCGACGGGCGCCCGGCATGCACTGCTCCGACAACGCGCTCAGACCTCCCTCGACGATCCGACCGCCTTCACGCCGCCGCCAACATGCGGGTCGGCGCCTCGGCCGCCGCCGGCAAGGATACGCCTCCGGCTGATCGCGGCTTAGGGAAGACCAATCCTACATCGCTGCAGACTACGGAAGCCCTGCCCAGCGCGGCAGACTCGGAATCTACTCAGCCGCTCGTTGGCCGGCGAGAGCGCATCCAGGCAAAGACGAGGCCGGACATCAAGGCGCCCGCGCGACCGCTTCCTGCGCGGCGCCCGCGACCTCCTTCGTCGAGCCGGCGATCCTGTTCCTGTCCGTCGCTGCGCTCTCCGTGTGCTTCGTGGCGACAAGAGATTGCGGGTGGAATTGCGCCGGCCTCGTTTCGCCTCGAGACCGTAGCGGGGGCGTTCGAGCGACGGCGGCGTCGGAAATGGCCTGGCTGGATGAACCCTTCTCCTCGGCCTGTCGGCATGCCGCGCGGCTCCGATCCGGAGCGCGCCAAGGCGATCAAAGCAGTTTGAGGCCGAGGCGGCTCAAGGCGCCAGCGCCAGTCGGCTCTCCGGCTCGTCGAGGCGGCGCAACGTCGGGGCGACGCTCGAGCAGGTTTGCGCTACGGCCGCGCGCTCGCCTTGCGCCGGCTGCGTGGCAGAAACGCCGACCGGCGCCTCTATTGTCCAGCACAACGCCGGCGCGCCAACAGAAATCGCCTTCACTTGAATGGGCGGCGTGATGTGGGTCTGGGCGATAGCGACCGAGCCGCCATGGTGAACGCTTCTGAATTCCCCGGCGCTGACGCCGACGCAGATCGCGGCGCTCGAGACGGCCAGCCGTATGAGGTCGACGGAAATCTTCTGCATCGGATCCCTCCTGCACGGTCGCGCCAGCCCTGGACGTGTGGAAGACAACGCGAGGAAGCCTCAGAGGTAGCCGCTGCAGCCACGGCGACGTCAGACTCGGATTCTACTCATCTCGATTCGCCCGCCGAGGTCACCAGGGGAAGCGCCTCTGCTTCAACGGCTAAGGGCGACGCCGGCGGAATAAGTAGTTTCCGAACCTATCGCTTTCGCGGCGTCGCCGCTTACAGTGACCCTTGGAGCGGTTCAGCCCGCATCAAAAGCGAGGCGCTCGGCTTCAAAGTCTGGCGGCGGCGTGCCCCCCCCTCGCCGCCGCCAGCCCTCTCAGATCGGCCGCGTCCAGGCGATCGGCGATCCAGTCAAGAGTGAGGAATTGCACCATGTCGATATCCACCTTGAATGCGGTCCTGATGGCCCTGGCGGCCCTTAGCCTTTTCGCCTCTTCGACGACGAGAGTGAGATTGAGCCGGGCCGCCATCGGCGCGAATAAGGTCGTCAAGTCATGATGCTGATCATTTCAGCGCTGAAGGGCTTCGCGATCGAGGCGAGCGACGGTCAGATCGGAACTGTCGACGATTTCCTGTTCGAAGACACATCGTGGAGGGTGCGCTGGCTGGTCGTCGATTGCGGAACATGGCTGAAGGGACGCAAGGTGCTGATCCACCCTTCGGCCATTTTGCGCAACGACCTGGATCAACGCCGGTTTATCGTGACTCTGACGAAGGCTCAGGTCGAAAGAAGCCCCGAATTGGCCGAAGACCAGCCTGTGTCGCAGCAGATGGAGAACCAGCTCTACACTTACTATGGCTGGGATCCGCTTTGGGGCGGTCCCTATCTCAGCGAAACGCCCGGCGCGATAGCGTGGCCCTATATGGCGCCGCCGTATTTCGGCATGGGCCTCGACACCGACGAGGCGCATGGCAAGCGCGTTCTACACGGGTCCGACCCGCATGTGCGCAGCCTCAATGAAATTTCCGGCTACCACATTCACACCGCCGACGGCGAAATTGGTCATATCGAGAACCTCATGATCGACGATGCCGACTGGAGCATCCACTATTTCATCGTCGACACCCGCAATTGGTGGTTTGGCAAGCACGTGCTGATTTCGCCGCTGGCGGTGAAATCGATCGATTGGAGCGACCGTCACGTCAAGCTCGATGTGACGCGCGAACAGATCAAGACAAGCCCGCCATGGGATCCTCTGGAGGCCTTCACTCAGGTCTACGCCAAGCGGCTGCATAGGCATTACGGTTGGCCGGGATCTAACGCTTAAGCGAAATCGGTCGACGATCGGCGCGTCCGAGCTAGGCCTGGGTTGCGCCGTCGAAATGAAATAGCGAAAGTCGGAGCGGAGTTGAACCAACGCGGCGAGCGCGAACAGCTTGCCGCGCTTGACTGTCGGCGTGCGAACTGTCGGGCCACAGCGTCAAGCGTTCGTCTTGTACGCCTTCCCACGAAAGTGCGCAGCAAACTGAATCTGACTGAAGTTTACCGGCCGGGCCAGGCGGGTGTAGACCTCGCCGCTGTCCCACGACCGATCAGCGCCAGATAGACTTGATCGCGAGGCGTGGCGGGGCGCCCGTTTTTTCGGGCTTGACGGAGTTCACTGCCCAGCCGTCTTCTGCGCGCCCGGCGCCGCCGCGATCTGCGACAGATCGGTCACCCAAAGCGCGCCCGAGCGGGCTTTCTCGTAACCGTAGTCGTAGAGCTGTCGCATCGCGTCGGTCTCGAAACCGGTGCCGCCGCTGTCGGGATGGTCTTGGCCGATATAACTCAAGTGAAAGCTCAGACCCTCGCGGCTGGCGACATCATAGGTCTCGGCGAGGACCGCCCTTGTGCCGACCCGATTCAGAGTGGATAGGGACTGCGCCGCAATGGCTTCGACTTGGTCCGGCACAACCGCGAAGCCCGGAGCGATGCGGGCGTTGACGATGACATAGAGGGACGGACGCACGGCGCGCAGGATCGGCTTGCGGCCGAACAGCACGACCTGCGGCAGCGTATAGATGGGCGCGCTCAGCGTGCCGTCGGCGTGCATCTCCTGGAAGACTTCGCCGCCCGCTTCGACATTGATCAGTTGCGGCGCAAACACAACGGGAACGCTCGCGGAGGCGGCGAGAACGTCGCGGAACAATTCGAAGGCCTGCGGGTCGCCGCTGGCTGCGATGGCCCCCATGTCCCAGACGACGGCGCGCTGCGCATCGAGATTGGTCGTCACGACCAGCAGGCGCCGCCCCTTTTGGTCCTCGCGCGCGATCGCCCTGATGATATCGTCGTCAAGGTAGCGCCCCACCAGCCGACGCAGGCGCTCGGGCCCCAGCACCCCGGAACCAAACAGCGCTCCCAGAGGGTTGGGCTGTCCGATCAAGCGCTGCGCCTCGCCATTGGTGTAGATTTGCCTGAGCCTGTCGTCGTAGTCGGGCCCGAGAAAGGCGAAAGGAGCGATCAGCGCTCCAGTCGACACGCCCGACACGATGGTGAATTCCGGCCGTGTTCCGGACGCGCTCCAGCCATTGAGGACGCCCGCGCCAAAGGCGCCGCCTCCACCGCCGCCGGAGAGGGCGAGATAGACGAATGGCCGCCCTTTCTGCACGAGGGCGGGTCGCACGGCCTCTTCGAGCGCGCTCGCCGTGGCGTCGGCCCAATACCGAATCTTGGGCGCGCCGATGGCGACCGCTGTCATCTGTTGGGCTTCCGTGAAGGACGTGCGCGGATCGGTCGCGCAGCCGACCAGCAGCGCTGCGCTGAGCGCCAGCGAACATAAGACCTGCGCGAGATTCATGATACGCCGCTCTTGGATTGGCTCACGAAGGATCGCCCTTTGGCGGATGGCTGTCCGCCGCTTCTCGTCGCGACGGGACAGGAAGTCATTGACCCGAGAGATCTTTCAGTGAATGAGGCCGAGTCCAAGGACGCCCGACACGATCAGAAAGAAGGCGACGATGTAGTTGAGCAATCGCGGCATCATCAGAATGAGAACGCCGGCGATCAGGGAGACGATGGGTTGAAGGTGGGCGATGCTGATGTTCATAGCTATGCGCTCCTGCTGCGAGGGCTGACGAAGCGTGGGCGTGTGTGACGACCTTTCTTGTCAGACAACCGACGTCGCGCGGCCGCCGGACTGCCCGCGTTCTGTTGCGAAGCGGAAGCAGGAACGCCTATGCGCGTCGCATGCCAGCTTTTGCGTCGGACCGAATCGTCCGATCGTCCCGCGCCGCCTCGCCTCGTCAAATCCGATCCGCGCCGCCTGAACGTGAGTGGAGGCGGCGCGTCCGGTCGGACCGACAATCAGAGCGTGATCACTTGTTCTTTTGCCAGTTGGCGCCGCCGCCGCCATGACTCCGCGCCGGGCCATGGCCACCAACATGTGAGGCGGCGCCATGGAACTGGGGCCGACGCACGACGTTGTTCATGGGCGCATGGTGCGGGGTCGGACGGACCACATTGTTCTGGGGCGTGTGGTTCTGGGGCGCATGTCCGACAGGGCCGCGAGGGCCATGCCATTGACTGCGGCTCCAGCCGTGCCAGCCGTCGCCGCCGCCCCAACCCTGACCGTTGTTCCAGGCGTAGCCGCACCAGTACCAGCCCGGGCCCTGCCAGCCTCCGTCGTACCAGCAGAAATTATGGCCGAGGAAGAAGAACTGCGCGTCTTCGACCGGAAGAACCTGCGTCGCAGGAAGGGCGCCGGTCATGGCGGCTTCGGCCGAGCCCGCCAGCGGCAGGGCGAATCCGGTCGCAACGGCAAACGCGAGTCCGGTTAGATGGAGCGTTCTCATAGCTGTCTCCTCGTCTGCGTCGATCGACGCACATTTCCCAATATCGCCGCCCCGTCGCTCGAGGACAGAACACCGACGTGACCTCTCCATAGGCTTGACAGGGGATGAGCGAGAGACTCGGAATCTACGCAGAGGAAAGAGAGACGGCGGCCCATTCCATGGCGGCGTTGGGGCCGTCGAGCGCTGATGACTCGTGGGTCGGCGGAACGGCCGTCGACATCGGTCGTGGCTGCCGGGCCGACGAAACGCGTCGACCTGCCAGCTCGATTGCCGACGCGCGAAGCTTTCCGCCGCCCGCGTGGTCCTACGGCGAGGACTGAGTAGATTCCGAGACTGCCATCGCCGCGGGCGGGGCGCCGCGCCGCCTGCAGCGGCAGGGCGCTTGTGGCGGGCGCACACGTTGGCTGCGGCGGCCATCTTCAAGTTGCAGTTTCGCGTCCGCGCCGCATGGCGCCCGCAACCACAATAGCTAGTGGCGTCCGCGCAACTTGAATTCGCTCATCAGCGGACCAAAATTGCGCTTTTGCCCATCGGTGAGACTGTCGTAGAGAGGCATGGCTGCATCCGCGACCATCTTGAGTTGCGCTCCCATTTTCTGAAGGTGCTCGGACATCATCGTCATGCGTTCGATCGGCGAGGGGCGTTCGCCTTGACTCATCCGGTCTTGCGCTTGGCGCCATCGAGCCGCGCGCGCCGTCTCAGCGTCGCGGATCGCTGATTCGAAAGCCGGCCAATTCGTGGCTTGCTCGTCAGTGAGCTTAAGCCCCGCCTTCATCGCGGCGAGATGCGCGTCGAGCATGACGGCCTGGCGTTCCTGCAGCCGTTGTATCAAGGCCGCGTTTGGCGCGGCAGGCTGATCGCCGGGCGCGGCGAACGCATTCAGGCCGAAGGTCGAGCCAGCCAAGCCGGCGATCGCGACGGAAGCGAGAAGAAATTTTCTCATAAGTGCACCTGTGGGTTTAAGCATGGGATCGTCCAACGGAGTTCAGCGCGCGAAAGTCAAACGCGGATTTGCCGAGTTCAGGCGGCGATCGCTCGACGCTTGGCCCTGGTCTCTCCGTCGGCAGGTCGATCGAGAAACGCCACGCCCGGCCGACGGCCGAACCGACGCGCGATCTTTCCCCTCGCGAGGGTGGGCGCCCGAAGACCGGGCGGGCGTTCTTCACGAAGAAGCGGCGGAGCCGGCCTCAATAGCCCCAAGGTCCGCAGAGACCGAGGGTCAATTGGATAGGCCCGCAGTAGCCGGGGTAGTAGCCGCCATAGTAACCGCCGCCGTATCCGCCACCGTACCCGCCGCGGTATCCGCCGTAGCCGCTGTACCCGCCCCGTCCTGTTGCGTGGCCACGGTAATTGGCGCCCATGCGTCCGGCGGACTGGCCGCGGGCTTGGGGACGCACGCCGGCCGCGCCGGAGGCGTCGGCGACGGACGGCAGCACGACCGTGCTGGCCGCCAAGGCGAGCGCGGTCGACCCGACGATGAACATGCTTCTCAGCAGATGGGCTTTCATGATGGCGACTCCAGGTTGACGAGAGATGCGGCAATTTCCATCAGTCAACGCGGTCGCGCGTGAAAGCGCCAGAATCGGAAATTACTCATGTTGAATACGCAGGCGCGGTTCGGCGGCGCGCTGTGAAGCCAAAGGGCCAATTTCCGTGAATACGCCTGAAGTTCTGGGAGAGACGCATTCACGCGTCGCCCAAAGCAGGCGAGCCAGTCGCGCGGCAAACCGGCGCGCTACTTTGCGGCTGCAGCCGACGCCAGGGGGGTCGACGCTTGGCTTTGACCCGCCGGCGCACGCGGCGACGAGTAGGCGCCGACTTGTCGTTGCGACGTTCCCGCGCGCTCCATGTCGACCAGGGTCGCACGCAAGTCTTTGGGCAAAGAGCGCGCCTGCGACAAGGCGACGAAGTCAGAGGAGGCGATCGAACGAGTCTTGGCGCCCCGAAACACTACGAAGCCCTTTGGCGTCATCACCACATCGCCTGTTTGCAGCGTGGGGTCGTTCAGCAACGAGCCGGAATAGCTGCGAACGGGCGAGCGATGACAGCTGCATGTGCTGTCGAGCGTGGTTTGATAGCGATTGGCCGTGGGCAGAGCGGAGTAGAGCGCGCCGCGCGTTGAGACGGCGCCTTCGATCGTGTCCGCGCCGACCGCTTCGGTGTAGCGCGCGGTAGGCGCGTCCGGGCACTGGGCCGCGCAAGCTTCGTCGCCGCCTGCGCTTGTTGCGCTTGGAAAGAAGAATCCGTCGCAGAGGCGCACGCAGACCGCAAGGCCGCCGGCTCTCTTCTCTTTCGGTCTTGGGTCCGTTGGAACGTCGACGGGCCCGGGCGCCGCCAAGTCGGGGGCTCTCATATCCAAAACGGGCGCCCAGATTCTCCCCCCGCCATCGGCTGCCAACCCCCCAGTGAGCAGGAACGCCGCAGCCAGAAGAGTCGCGATAGACGCCGGAAAGGCGGCGCTCGGACGCAGGCCGGCTGGGATTCGAATCTTGTCCGCACGACCGGAAAGGCGGGCGCGGCTTGGAACTTCATGCTCGCGAAGGTCGCTCATACGCATCCAATCTGGATGCGGGTTTAACGCTGCTATCGAATGGCGGTAGCGCCGGAATCTACTCAGCCCCGGCCTTCAGCCCTTGGGGAGGTTCTGAAGCCTTGCCGAGCGGATGGGATCGTCCCGACAGCGTCAGGCTCTCAATGAAGCGCAAGGTGAGATCGGACGTGAACTCAGCGCGAATGCGTCGCCAGAGGCGCCGTGAGGTTCTGTCTCAAGAGTCTGGGAACGGGCTGCTTGGCGGGAGCGGGGTCAGCGGCGAAAGAGCGGCGGGCGGCAGGCCGACAGCGCCGGTTTGGCGATGAAGCCCGACACCTTCGCGCGCGCCGTCACGGATTGGCTGGCCGCGAGACCGTTCTCCGAAGCAGGAGGGACTTCATTGACCCTGCCGCCGAGCTTTTCGATTCGCGTGACGTCCTGGGCTGACTGGGTGGACGCATTCATCACGTCGTCGATGTTTGACATGACGTTTCCCTCCATTGCGCGGCAGCCATCGGAAACCGAGCGCCCAACACGCCGCTGGATAACGCCATCCGATAGGAGGAATCGCCGTCCTAAGTCAGACTCGGAAAATACCCACCCGACGCGATTTCCGCTGACCGGTTGTTCGAAGTGCGGTGGAGTTTGGATCGGCCGTGGATAGCGGCTGTGAATCTGTCGCATTTGACGCAGTCGCGCCGGCCTTCTTGCTTCTCCCGACCTACCGATTGCCGCGCATTTGCCGAGCGGTCGCGAATCCGGTCTGCGCCTCTGAGGCGCGTGCGGCGCGATCGACGCTCGGATCTGAGTAGTTTCCGAGTCTGGCGCCGACGATTGGCGGACAGCTATCGTACTTTTGCTACCGGGTTTTTCAACGCTCGACGGGAACGGACGATCCCGCGCTCGGCGTGCCTTCCTGGCGGAGACGCGTCACACGCTCTCGCGGCCGATGGGGGGCATGCATCACGCGCGGCGCCTTCAGGCGGCGCGCGTCTGACGGGGACCAGAGCGCTTGTTCACAGCGGCTCGCTCGGCGGCGGCGCCGCGCCGAGGGATCGGCGGAAGATCAAGAGCGTCGGCGCGCTCAACAATCATTTGCGACGTCGCGGCCCCCCGCCGCTCGCGTCGCGCCCGATGGCGCAAGGACGTCGCGCAGGAGACCCGGATTGTCGAGCATGGATCTGAACGCCAAATCCGCCTCTCTGTCACACCGACTTCCCGGGTTTTCAAGGAAAGAGTCGCCCTGGGACAGCGAAGCGCCAATCCGCGAGGAATTGTTCAGCGTTGAACGCCTGGAGGCGCATGCGCGCAGTCTCGCGATTGCGCAGACCATTGCATCGCGGGGGGCTCGAGGTCTGCCGCTGGCCGCCCGATTGGCCGACAATGGCGCGGTCCTGCTGTCGGCCTATCGAGAGATCGTGAAAGCGACCGACGAGGGGCGCGCGACAACCCCGGCGGCGGAGTGGCTCATCGACAATTACCATTTGATCGAAAGACAGATCCGCCAGATCAGTATGGACCTGCCGCCCAGCTACTATCGCCAGCTGCCGAAACTCGGCTCGGGCCCTTTCGCCGGATATCCGCGCGTATTCGGCATGGCGTGGGCGTTCGTCGCGCACACCGACAGTAGTTTCGACGCCAACATCCTCATCAGCTTCATCAACGCTTATCAGACCATCCAGCCGTTGATGATCGGGGAGCTTTGGGCGGCTTCGATCACACTCGAGGTCGTGCTGATCGAAAATCTGAGACGGCTCGCGCAAGAGATCACGCAAAGCCGGGTCGCACGGCACGAGGCCGATGGCGTCGCGGATCGATTGCTGGGCGTCAGCGGGCGCGATGCGGAGCCGGCCTCGATCGTGTTCGCCGACCAAGATGCAGGGTCGCTTTCGGAGGCGTTCGCGGTTCAACTCGTGCATCGGCTTCGCGATCAGGATCCAAAGGTCACGCCGGCGCTGGCGTGGTTGGACAAGCGCTTGTCGAGCCAAGACATGACGGCGGATGCGGCGGTGCGCGAAGTCCAGCGCAGTCACGGGGCCGCGAACGTGACCATGCGCAACATCGTGACCAGCCTGAGAGTGATCGCCGAGGTCGATTGGACGGAATTATTCAAGCGAATTTGTCTCGTCGACAGCGCTTTGATGCTAGGCGGCGCATTTCTGGAGATGGATTTCACCACGCGAACGCTGTACCGAACGGCAGTCGAACGACTGGCGCGAGGGTCCCGCCAAGGCGAACTCGATATCGCGCGCCTTGCCGTTACCGAAGCGCACAAGCCTCACCCATCGCTTCCTCCCTTGGAGCAATTGCGACGCAGCGACCCCGGTTACTATCTGCTTGCGGGGGGGCGTCGGGAATTTGAGAGGCTGATCGGCTTTCGCGGGCGCCTGTGGCGGCCCGCGCGAGCGACAACCAGGTTAAGTTTCGACGTCTACGGCGCCGCGATCATCCTCACGTCGGCTTGCCTGCTTGCGGCGCCATTGACGGCCTTGGCCGGCATGGGTCTCGGCGCCGGCCTGCTCAGTCTGCTGGCTTTTCTCGGAGTGGTTTCGGCGATTGACGTTGGCGTGGCGCTCGTCAACAGAGGCACCGCGTTCTTTGTCCACGCGGTCCCGCTGCCCGGCCTGGAGCTACGTGACGGGGTTCCGGAATCGCTGCGCACACTGGTCGTAGTGCCGACCCTCTTGACCACGCGGGAGGATATCGCGGCGCAAGTGGAGCGACTCGAGATCCATCATTTGGCGAGTCCGGAGGGCGATTTGCACTTCGCCCTGCTTTCGGATTGGGTCGACGCCGACGCCGAGCATGTGGACGGCGACGCGGAGCTGCTCGCTGGCGCCCGCGAAGGCATAGACGGCCTTAACCGACGTTACGGTCCGGCCCCGGCGGGCCCTCGTTTTCTCTTGCTGCACCGCCGGCGCGTTTGGAACGACAGCGAAAGGCGATGGATCGGTTGGGAACGCAAGCGCGGCAAGCTTCACGAATTGAATCGGCTGCTGCGCGGCGCGACGGACACCACTTTCATGGATTTCGGGGTCGCCGCAGCGCCTCCGCCTCAGAACGTCCGATATGTTCTCACGTTGGACTCGGACACGCGCTTGCCGCGCGACACGGTCAGGCGGCTGATCGGCAAGATGGCGCATCCGCTCAATCGGCCGCGCATCGATGCGGAGCGCGGCAGGGTCGTGGAAGGCCACGCCGTGCTTCAGCCTCGGGTGACGCCGTCGCTGCCCGAGGGTGGCGAGGGTTCGTTGTTTCAAAGAGTGTTTTCGAGCTCCAGCGGGATCGATCCCTATTCTTCGGCTGTTTCCGATGTCTACCAGGACATGTTCGGCGAAGGGTCTTACGCAGGAAAGGGAATCTACGATCTCGACGCGTTCGAGAGCGCCCTCTCCGGCCGGGCCCCTGATTCGACTTTGCTGAGCCATGACCTGTTCGAAGGGACGTTCGCGCGCGCCGGCTTCGCCTCGGAGGTCGAAGTCGTCGAAGAATTCCCTTCCCGATACGACGTCAGCGCAGAGCGTCATCACCGCTGGGCGCGAGGAGACTGGCAGCTCCTGCCCTGGATTTTCGGCTTCGCCGGCAGGGGCGACGGAGCGCCGAGCGGCAAGGACAAACTTCCGCGGATCGGTCGTTGGAAGATGATCGACAATCTGCGCCGAACCCTTTCGGCGCCGACCACCGTCCTCGGCTTGGCCCTGGGCTGGACCCTGCCGATCTACCCCGCGCTGGTCTGGACTTCATTCGTGCTCGCCACGATTGTCGTCCCCAACCTCATCCCGGTGATTTCGGCGATTCCGTCGCGACGCCCCGGAGCGCGGATTTCAGCGCATTTGCGCGCACTCGCCGGGGACCTGGGCCTGGCGGCGGTATTGACCGTCTTGAACGTGACGTTCCTGGCCGACCAGACGCGTCTGATGAGCGACGCAATCCTGCGCACACTCTGGCGCCTCTTCGTCAGTCGGCGGCACTTGCTGCAATGGGTGCCTGCCGCGCAGACGTTGGTGGAGCCGCATCTCGGCCTCTCCGGCTATATCGTGCGCATGTCGGGAGCGATCTGTATCGCAGTTGCGGTTATGTTGGTTGCGCTCCTTTTCGGGCATGGGGGTTGGCCGGTTGCGGCGCCCCTCGTGGCGCTTTGGCTGGTCTCGCCTGCGGTCGCGCGTTTCGTCAGTCTTCCTCGAAGCCTCGAGCGCCGGGCGAGCGCATCCGCGGCCGACGTGCAGGCCCTCCGGCGAACCGCCCGCCGCACGTGGCGGTACTTCGAAGTCCTCGTCGGCGCGGCGGACAATTGGCTGCCTCCCGACAATTTTCAGGAAGACCCGACGCCGGAGGTGGCTCATCGCACTTCGCCGACCAACATCGGATTGTATCTGCTGTCCGTCGTCAGCGCTCGCGACTTTGGTTGGATCGGCGCGAGCGAAGCCATCGAGCGCCTGGAGGCGACCCTGGGGACGATGGTCCGAATGCCGCGCTTCCGCGGCCACTTCTACAATTGGTACGACACACGCGATCTCCGCGTTCTTGACCCTAAGTACATTTCCTCCGTCGACAGCGGCAATCTGGGCGGCCACCTCATCGCGGTCGCCAACGCGTGCCGAGAGTGGCGGCAATCGTCCATCGCCGCAGCGTCGCGTCGGGCCGGAATCGCCGACGCGCTCGCGTTGACCGCCGAGCAGGCGGTTGACCTCCGTCGCGGGCGCAGAACTCAGACCGTCACGCCGCGCCAACTCGAAGACTCGCTTGCGTCCTTATCCAAGGCGCTGGCTGGCGCGTCCCCTGCCGACGAAGCGTTCACGACGCAATTGACGGAACTCTCAGGCGAGGCGACAGTTCTGCTCGATATTGCACGCGCGATCGCACTCGAGCGCAGCGACGGCAGCGGATCGGATCTCCTGTATTGGTCGCAGGCGAGCCTCTCCGCAATCGACGCGCATCGAGCCGATTTGGCGTCATCGGCGGAGGCCGTCGCTTCGCGCCACGCCCGGCTGATCGTGCTGGAGGATGCGTTCCGCGCCATGGCGATGGCGATGGAGTTCGGATTTCTCTTCGACCGGCAGCGGCAGCTGCTGTCGATCGGATTTGTCGTTTCCGAGTCGGCGCCTGATCCCAATTGCTACGATCTCCTGGCCTCCGAGGCGCGGCTGGCCAGCTTCTTCGCGATCGCCAAGGGCGACCTGCCAGCCCGGCATTGGTTCCGCCTCGGAAGGGCCACGACGGCGGTCGCCCACGGCGCCGCTCTGATCTCCTGGTCGGGTTCGATGTTCGAATACCTGATGCCGCCGCTCGTCATGCGCGCGCCTGCCGGAAGTTTGCTCGATCAGACCGATCGGCTCGTGGTGCGTCGTCAAATCGCCTACGGCGCGAAGCTTGGGTTGCCGTGGGGCGTTTCCGAATCTGCGTACAACGCGCGCGATCTCGAATTGACCTATCAATATTCCAACTTTGGCGTGCCGGACCTTGGGCTGAAGCGGGGACTGGGAGCAAACCGCGTCATCGCGCCTTACGCGACCGCGTTGGCGGCGATGGTCGATCCCGTCGCGGCAGTCGCCAATCTGAGGCGACTGGCGGCGAGCGGCGTGAGGGGGTCCTACGGCTTCTACGAAGCGGTGGATTTCACGCCCGCGCGCATTCAGGAAGGCGAGGACTTCGCGTTGGTGCGCGCCTACATGGCGCACCACCAGGGCATGACGATCGTCGCCATCGCCAACGCGGTGTTCGACGGCGCGATGCGCGCCCGGTTTCACGCCGAGCCGATCATTCAGGCGACGGAATTGTTGCTGCAAGAAAGGGTTCCGCGCGAGGTTCCAACTGCGCGACCGGGGGCGACCGAAGTTCATTCCGCCACGCGTACCGAAGAAGAGGATCTCACGGGCGGTCGCAAGATTGTGTCCGTCCATCTCTCCCCGCCCGCGACCCTGCTGCTCTCCAATGGCCGCTACGCCGTCATGCTGACGGCGGCAGGCTCTGGCTACAGCCGTTGGGGCGATATGGCGATCACGCGTTGGCGCGAGGACGCCACCTGCGACGATTCGGGCGCCTATATCTTTCTCCGCGACGTGCACAGCGGGGCCGTCTGGTCTGCCGGCTATCAACCGACGGGCGCCGAACCCGACGAATATTCCATCCTTTTCAACGAGGAGCGCGCGGAGATCGTGCGGCGCGACGGCGCCTTGACGACGGTTCTCGAAGTGCTCGTTTCCGAGGAGGACGACGCCGAGGTGCGTCGGGTTTCGATCACCAATGCGGGCCGACGCTCGCGCGAAATCGAGATCACTTCCTATGCCGAGCTCGCTCTGGGCGCCCAAGGCGCCGATGTCGCTCATCCCGCCTTCGCGAAGCTGTTCGTCGAGACGGAATACTTGGTCGACCCCGGCGCGATCCTCGCCACGCGACGAAAGCGAACGCCGTCCGAACCGGAAATATGGGCCGCGCATCTGAGCGTCGCCGACGGCGAGGCGGTCGGCAAGCCCGAGTTCGAAACCGACCGGGCGCGCTTCCTCGGCCGGGGCCGCAACGTCGACGCGCCGCTTGCGATGCTGGACGCGCGACCTCTGACCAATTCCATCGGCGCCGTGCTTGATCCGATCTTCGCCTTGCGCCGCCGCGTGGTCGTGGCGCCGGGCGCCACGGTTCGGGTCGCGTTCTGGACGATGGCGGCCAAATCGCGCGCCGCCTTGCTGGATTGCATCGACAAGCATCGCGACGCGGCCGCCTATGAGCGCGCCACGACGCTCGCTTGGACCCAGGGACAAGTCCAGCTTCATCACCTGGGCGTCAGGCCTGGAGAGGCGGCCCTGTTTCAACGTCTGGCTGGCCATGTCGTCTTCTCGGGGCGGGCGCTGCGACCCGCCTCGGACACGATTCGTCAGGGCGCCGGCCCGCAATCCGGACTGTGGTCGCATGGGATTTCGGGCGATCTGCCGATCGTTCTGGTGCGAATCGCCGACATTGAGAATCTCAACTTCGTTCACCAGATTCTGCAAGCTCACAAGTACTGGCGAATGAAACAACTCGCCGTTGATCTGGTCATCCTGAACGAGCGCCGGTCGTCGTATGTGCAAGACCTCCAGGTGGCGATCGAGACCCTGGTCCGCGCCAGCCAATCGCGGCCCGCCCCCGGCGTCGAGCGAGAGTCGGGCCATGTGGTCGTTCTCAGGTCCGACCTCATCCCCGCGCAAACGCACGCGCTTCTGATTTCGGCGGCGCGCGTCGTGCTCGTTGCTCAGCACGGCAGTCTTTTGGATCAGCTCGGTCGCGCCGCCGACCCCAACGCGCCAGTTCGACCGCTCGTCAAGCCTCTGACGCATCGTCCGCAGCTCCTCGCCACGCTCCGCCCGCCCGCCCTCGAGTTCTTCAACGGCCTGGGGGGATTTGCGGCGGACGGCAAGGAATATGTGACGGTGCTCGGCCCCGGCCAATCGACCCCGGCGCCATGGATCAACGTGATCGCCAATGCGACGTTCGGCTTCCAAACGGCGACCGAAGGCGGCGGCTACACCTGGTCCGCCAATAGCCGCGAGAACCAGCTGACCCCGTGGTCCAATGATCCGGTCAGCGACCCTCCGGGCGAGGCGTTCTACATCAGGGACGACGAAACCGGCGATCTGTGGAGTCCGACGGCGCTGCCCATCCGAGACCCGCAGGCGACTTACGTCGCGCGGCACGGGCGAGGCTACAGCCGCTTCGAACACAGTGCGTGCGGCGTCGCCGCGAGCCTCTTGCAGTACGTGCCCGTCGAGGGATCGGTAAAGATATCGCGCCTGCGCTTGACCAACGAAACCAATCGCGCGCGCGTTCTCAGCGTGACCGCTTACGTCGAATGGGTGCTCGGCGCATCACGATCCGCCTCGCTCGACCACGTCGAGACCGAGTTCGATGGCGCCACCGGCGCGATGTTCGCGCGCAATCCCTGGAACGCGGATTTCGGTTCGCGCTACGCTTTCGCCGACATGCGCGGCGCGCAAACAGACTCGACCGGAGACCGGCGCGAATTCATCGGTCGCAATGGCGCGCTGGCCAATCCAGCGGGGCTCGCGACCGCGGCGCCGCTATCCAACAAGGTCGGCGCCGGCTTGGACGCTTGCACCGCGATGCGCACGACGCTCGAAGTGCCGGCGGGCGGCGTGGCCGAAGTGGTCTTCATTCTGGGGCAGGCCGCCACACGAAAGGCCGCCCGCGCGGCCGTGCAGACCTATCGCGCGGCCGATCTCGACGCCCTCGAGGCCGGAGTCGCTGCGCTGTGGGAGGATGTGTTGGGCGCGATTCAAGTCAAGACGCCCGACCGGACGATGGACCTCATGCTCAACGGCTGGCTCCTCTACCAGACGCTCGCCTGCCGGGTCTGGGCGCGTTCGGCCTTCTATCAAGCCAGCGGCGCCTATGGGTTTCGCGATCAATTGCAGGACGGCATGGCGCTGGTCGCGGCTCGCCCCGATCTGACGCGCGAACATCTGTTGCGCGCGGCGGCCCGTCAGTTCGTCGAGGGCGACGTGCAACATTGGTGGCTGCCGCATTCCGGCAAGGGCGTGCGCACCCGCATCTCCGACGACCGCCCCTGGCTCGCCTATGCCGTCGCGCAGTACGTCGAGGCCACGCAAGACAAGCTCGCGCTCGACGAATCCATCCCGTTTCTCGAAGGACCGCCATTGGAAGCGAATGAGGCGGACAATTTCTTTCTGCCGACAATCTCGCAAAAGCAGGCCAGTCTGTTTGAGCATTGCGCGCTGGCGCTCGATCAGAGCCTGACCGACGGCCGCCACCGACTTCCGCTCATCGGCACGGGCGACTGGAACGACGGCATGAACCGCGTCGGCGAAAAGGGCGAAGGCGAAAGCGTTTGGCTCGGCTGGTTCCTCTACGCAACGCTGACGGCGTTCGCGCCGCTCGCGGCCGCGCGCGGCGAGACCACCCGCGCGGAACGTTGGACCATGCACGCCGACGCGCTAAAGGTCGCGCTCGAGCGCGAGGCCTGGGACGGCGATTGGTATGTTAGGGGCTATTTCGACGATGGGACGCCGTTGGGTTCGTCGCGTAGCGACGAGTGCCGGATCGATTCCATCGCGCAATCGTGGGCGGTTTTGTCGGGAGCGGCGACCCAGGGCCGCGCCCTGCGCGCGATGGCCTCGCTGGATCGCGAGTTGATTCGCGGCGACGACGGCTTGGCGCTCCTGTTCGCGCCGCCCTTCGATAAGACGCCGACCGACCCTGGTTACATCAAAGGATATCCCCCGGGCGTGCGCGAGAACGGCGGGCAATACACGCATGCCGCGACCTGGTCGGTGATCGCCTTCGCCGCGCTCGGCGATGGCGACAAGGCGGCGGAACTCTTCGCCATGCTCAATCCGATCAACCATTCGCGAACCCGCGCTGGCGCCTATCGCTACAAGGTGGAACCCTACGTCGTCTGCGCCGACATCTATTCGACGAAGCCGCATGTCGGACGCGGGGGCTGGACCTGGTACACCGGCTCCGCGGGATGGCTGCAGCGCGCCGGCGTTGAGAGCCTGCTCGGCTTGAGGCTGCACGGCGCGTCTCTTCGCATCGATCCTTGTATTCCCAAGTCCTGGCGACAATTCGAGGCGGATGTGAAATACCGCTCGGCGCGGTACAAGGTGCTGGTGGAGAACCCCGGCGGCGCGAACCGGGGCGTCGTTTCCGGCGAGGTCGACGGCGTCGAACTCACGGAGCGCCCGCTGCGCGTGCCGCTGGTTGACGACGGGTCGATTCACCACGTCAGAGTGCGCCTGGGCTGAGCCCATTCCGAACAGTCCGCGATGTGAGATCGCGCGGCGGTCTTCGGCGCGGCGGCGCTTGGCGGACAGGGGATCGTCGCCGGGCGCGTCCCGCTCGCCCCTGAGCGATGCGACCCCCGGCGTTCATCCAGCCGGGGCCAGAGTCGCCAGTTGCGTTGCACGGCGCATCGTGCGCGCAGAGCTGACGCGACGACCGCTGCCGAGAATGGAGCGACCGAGAAACAGATGATGGCGTATTCGGGTGGGCAACGGCTGATTTAGCCGCGCACGACAGCAAGCCAGAAGAAGCTCGCCGGCGACGCGATGCCCCCGCTTAGTTCCGCAAAGACGGGGTAGCGATATGCCCCACTTTCGGCTGGTCCGTTGGTGGGGCACACACTAAGGCGTTGAAACATCGAAGACTTGGTGCGGTCAAGAGGACTCGAACCTCCACCCCGGTTAAAGGACTAGCACCTCAAGCTAGCGCGTCTACCAGTTCCGCCATGACCGCATTCGCCGCGCCGTGGGCGCTAAGCGAGGCGGTCGTCTAACAAATCGCCCCCGCCGTGACAAGCGCGACAGCGCCGCGGCGCGCGGCGGGCGCAGTGGAGCGGGCCTCCGCGCCCGCGGCCTCTAGAACGCGGCCGCAGAGGGCCGCGCCACTGGGAAGCCTGACTTCACCCCCGCTTGAGCCGCCAGCTTCGCACCTCGAACGGGCCGAGCGCGCCTTCGGCCTGCGGCGCGCTGGGCTGTTCCAGAAGGTCGACGTCGCCCGCGCCGCGCCAGCCGTCGGGCAGGCGGAGAGCGAAGGGGCCGCGGGCGCCGGCGGGCTCGTAGACGCGCAGGATCAGGCCGTCGCCGTCTTCGGCCGCCTTCAGCGCGCCGAGGCCGGCCGAAAGCCCGTCGCAGCCGAGCGGGGCGAGCGTCGTCGGCGCGAGGCCGTCGGCGAGGCCGACCAGCAGCGGCTGGTTCAGATCCTCCGCCTCCTCGCGCACGAAGCCCTCATGCCAAGCGCCGGCGTGCGGCGCCAGCGCGTAAGTGAAGCGCTGCTCGCCTTCGTCGGCGAGCGGGTCGGGATAGACCGGCGAACGCACGAGGCTGAGGCCGATGACGTTGTCGCGTGCGCTGTGGCCGTATTTGGCGTCGTTGATTAGCGCGAGGCCGAAGCTGGGTTCGGAAAGATCGGCGAAGCGATGGCCGGCGACCTCGAACTGCGCCTCGTCCCACGAGGTGTTGCGATGGGTCGGCCGCGTCACGACGCCGAATGCGCATTCGAACGTCGCGCGCTCGGCGCGCACGGCCGCCGGCGTCAGGCTGCGCAGGAGCACGCGTCGGTCGCGCCAGTCGATGAAGGTCTCGATGTCGAGTCGGCGGCCGTTGGCGGAAAGCGCGTAGGTCTGGACGATGCGCGAGGCGCGCCAGCTGCGCTCGACTCGCAGGGCGACGCGATGGGGGTGATTCTCGGCGACGGCGATCGAATCGACGGCGCGCCATTCCTCGCCGCGGGCGGCGTAATCTTCTTCGATGTCCCACGCGTCCCAGGCGCGCGGCTTGTCCTGCGGATGGAGCCAGAGCTGGTTGCCGCGGCCGGCGAGCGCCTCGCGGCCGCTCGGCTTGTGAACCAGGCTGGCGATCGCGCCGTCGTCGCCGATCTCGACCTCGAGCGTCGCGTTTTCCAGCCGGCGCCTGTCGATCGACAGGCCAGCGGCCGGCTTCAGTGCGGCGCGGCTGACGACCTTGATCCCCAGCGGCGGCAGCGTTTCATCGGCGGCGACGAAGGCGTTGTCGTCGAGCGTCAACCGCAGCGGGCGCGGCGACAGCGACGGATTGACGACGACGAGCGCATCATCGAGCGCGCCCTTCGGCAGGTTTTGGGCGATCGCCGCGAGCGCGCGCTGCTGCTCGGCGCGGCCGGCGGCGATAACGCCGTCGAGTTCGGCTTCGGCGTCCTGATAGACCTCGCGCACGCTCGAGCCGGGCAGGATGTCGTGGAACTGGTTCTTGAGCAGGACGCGCCACAGCGGCTCGAGGCTTTGCGCCGCCGGCCCGCCGAGGAGATGGGCGAGCGAAGCGGCGGTCTCGGCCGCCAGCAACGCCGCCTCGGCGCGGCGGTGGCGGCGCTTGACGCCGCTCTGGGTCGTCAGCGTCCCGCGATGCCGTTCGAGATAGATCTCGCCGCGCCACGTCGGCGTCGCCGCGGTCGCGGCGGCGCTCTCATGGGCGCGGGCGAAGAAATCGTCGACCCGCGTCCAGCGCGCGCTGGGCAGCGCCGGCAATTCGCGCATCAGCCGCTCGTTGTCGAGCCATTGCGGCGTCGGGCCGCCGCCGCCGTCGCCATAGCCGACCGCCAGCAGCGTCTCGGGGCAGCGCGCCTTGGCGCGAAAGTTTGCCCAGGTCGGCGCGACGCAACCCGGCCGCGCTTCGCCATTGTAGCCATTCACGGGATTGTCGAAGGTGTGGGCGAGCACGCGGCTGCCGTCGAGCCCCTCCCACCAGAAGAGATCGTGGGGAAACGCGTTGGTTTCGTTCCACGTCACCTTGATGGTGAGAAACGAATCGATCCCGCCCTGGCGCAGCAGCTGCGGCAGCGCCGCCGAGAAACCGAAGCAGTCGGGCAGCCAGCAGACGCGATGCTTCTGACCGAAGACGCGCTCGAAATAGCGCTGGCCGTAGAGAATCTGCCGCGCCAGGCTCTCGCCGCAGGGCATGTTGGCGTCCGGCTCGACCCACATGCCGCCGATCGGCTCCCATTGGCCGGCGGCGACTCGGGCCTTGATCGCCGAGAACAGCTCCGGGTCGTCCTGTTCGATCTGCGCGTAGAAATGCGCGCTCGACTGGTTGAAGCGGAATTCCGGCGCCTCCCGCATCAGCGCGAGCGCGGTCGAGAAGGTGCGCCTGAGCTTGCGCCGGGTCTCCTCGTAGGGCCACAGCCAGGCGAGGTCGAGATGGGCGTGGCCGGTCATCGCCACCTCGCCCCGGGGCGGGAAGCGGCGCGCGAGCTCGGCGAGCCGCGCGCGCAGGGCCTTGTCCGCCGCGACGATCGAGGCGCGTTCGGCCTCTCCGAGCGGGGCCGGATCGAGCTTGGTCTGCGGTCGGCGCCACAGAGCCTGCTGGCTCGGCGACGGCGCGACGCGCGCGATGTAATCGGCGGTGGTCGAGGGCCAGTCGATCGCGCGCAGCGCCGCCTCCGCCGCGTCGACCAGCGGCTCGACGGCGTCGTGCGCGCCCAGCGTTTCCGCCGCCTCGACGACGAGGGCGAGACGGTCGGCGAACCGCGCGAGCGCGAGGTCGAGCCAGACGAAAAGCGCGCGCTGCAGTCGTGGATCAGCGACCGGCTGGCCGAACGGGCGGCGGGCGACGCTCTCGCTCGCGATCGCCACGCGCCGGCCGGCGAGGGGGAACTCCTGGTGATTGACGTCGAGGCCGAACGCCGCGCTTTCTCCGCCGTCATAGCGCAGCGTCAGCAGGCTCTCGCCGCCGAGATCGAGCCAAAGGCGGGTTTCGTCGAGCGGCCAGGCGTCGGGAACGCTCGCCAGCGCCTCGAAGCGCAGCACGCCGTCGCGGCGCGGCCAGGGCGCGCCGACGACAATCGGCTGGCCGTCGCAGCGCCAGCCGTCGATCTCGCGCGTCGCGCGCGCGCGCCAGAATGCGAGTTCGCGCAGCCGCGCCTGCAGGCGTTCGACGCGCTGGTCGATTTTGAGCGGCATGCCGGCGCCTCCCTTCGGTGGAGTCGTTCTAGCCGCGGGCGGCGCCGGGCGCCACGAAGGAATTTCCGCGTCGCCGCCGCGTTAACGAGTCGCGAGGAAGGACTGGCGCTTGGCGCGATGTTCTGAGATATTCCCGCCGCTTCGCCGGGCTGGCGACGCTGCCGTCGCGAAGGGGAACGAGAATTGATGAAGCGGGCGACCAGGGTCTTGGCCGCTGTCGCCGTCGTGGCGCTCGTCGTCGCCGCTGCGACAGACCTCGCGCACTTTCACGCGCCGGCGCTGCCCGGGCTGTTTCTGGCGATCGCGATCGTCGCCGCGCTGCTGCTGGTGCTGCGCGCGCTGCCGCTCGGCGCGCGCCGACCGGCGGTGTTCGCCCTCGTTCTGGTGGTTCTGGTCGCGCTGGTCGGCGGGCTGACGTACTTCCAACTCGTCCTCAAGCCGACCTTCATCAAGAACGCGATCAGCGCCGCCTTTGCGCCCAAGCCGACCACGGTGGCGGTCGAGGCGGCGAAGGTCGAGCATTGGGCGCCGCAATTGTCGGCAATCGGCACCCTGCGTGCGTTCCAAGGCATCGTCGTCGCGCCGCAGGTGGCCGGCGTGGTGTCGGCGATCCATTTCGAGTCGGGCGACGACGTCGCCGCCGGCGCGCCGCTGGTCGATCTCGACACCTCGGTCGAAGTGGCCGATCTCGCCAATGGGCTGGCCCAGCTCAAAAACGCCAACGTGACGCTGGATCGCGCCCGGGCGCTGATCGCCAACGGCAATACGCCGCAGTCGACCGTCGACGCGGCGCTGGCGGCGCGCGATTCAGCCGCCGCTTCGGTCGAGCATACGCGCGCTCTGATCGCCCAGAAGGCGATCAAGGCGCCCTTCGCCGGGCGGCTCGGGCTGCGCGACGTCGATCTCGGCCAGTATGTCGCCGCCGGCGCCAACCTGACTACGCTGCAGCAGCTCGACCCGACTTATGTCGACTTTTCCGCGCCCGACGACGCGCTCGCCAATCTCGCGGTCGGCGAGGAGACGACGCTCGAGGTCGACTCGCAGCCGGGCCGCGAATTCAAGGGCAAGGTGACGGCGATCGACGCGCGGGTGAACTCGGACTCGCGCAACGTCACCGTGCGCGCCGAATTCGCCAATCCCGATCGCAAGCTGCTACCGGGCATGTTCGCGGACGTGACCGTGACCACCGGCGCGCCCGCAGACGTTCTGACCGTGCCGCGCACCGCGATCGTTTACAGCCTCTATGGCAACAACGCCTTCGTCGTCGTCCCCGCCAAGTCGGGCGAGGGCCTCGTGGTCGAGCGGCGCTTCATCCGAGTCGGCGCGACGCGTGGCGAGCGCATCGCCATCCTCGAGGGGGTGAAGGCCGGCGAAAAGGTGGTGATCGCGGGCCAGATCAAGCTGCAGCCGAATTCGCCGGTGGCGATCGACGAGGGCGGCGCGCTGCCGCCGCCGGCCGAAACGCCGAAGCCGTGACGGCGAACCGATGAACGCCTTTACCGATCTCTTCATCCGCCGGCCGGTGCTGGCGACCGTCGTCAGCCTGCTGATCCTTCTGATCGGCGGCGTCGCCGGCTTGAAGCTGCAGATCCGCCAATTCCCGCTGACGCCCAACACGACGATCACCATAACGACGACCTATCCTGGCGCCGACGCCGACGTCATCAAGGGCTTCATCACCACGCCGATCGAGCAGGCGGTCGCCAGCACCGACGGCGTCGACACGCTGTCGTCGACCTCGCAGCAGAACGTCTCGACCATCACCCTGAACCTGCGGCTCGACGCCAATCCCGACCGCGCGATGGCCGATACGCTGTCCAAGGTCAATCAGGTGCGCGGCGTGCTGCCCAAGGACGCGCTCGATCCGGTCGTCGTCAAGCAGACCGGGCAGGGCACCGCGCTGATGTACCTGTCGTTCAACTCGACGGTGATGAACGCGTCGCAGATCACCGACTATCTCATCCGCGTCGTCCAGCCGCAGCTGCAGACGGTCGACGGCGTCGCCAATGCGCAGATCCTCGGCGGCCAAACCTTCGCCATGCGCATTTGGCTCGACCCGATCAAGATGGCGGCGCGCGGGGTTTCCGCCAACGACATCCGCGCCGCGCTCGTCGCCAACAACTTCATCTCCGCCGCCGGCGAAGTGAAGAGCGACTACACCCAGGTCAGCGTCGACGCGCTGACCTCGCTCGACAACGCCGACGCATTCCGCAAGCTGGTGATCGCCGCGCACGGCGACGCGCTGGTGCGGATCGGCGACGTCGCCACGGTCGAACTCGGGCCGCAGAACTCGGATTCGTCCTCGACCTTCGACGGGCTGAAGGCGGTGTTCATCGGCATCTACGGCACGCCGGAAGCGAACCCGCTCACCGTGATCGACGGCATCCGCGGGGTGATTCCCGGCATTCAGGCGCGGCTGCCCACCGGCCTCAACGCAACCATCGCCTACGACTCGACCCAATTCATCCGCGCCTCGATCTACGAGGTCGCCAAGACCTTGATCGCGGCGGCGGTCATCGTGATCATCGTCATCTTCCTGTTTATCGGCAACATCCGTTCGACGATCATTCCGATCGTCACCATTCCGCTGTCGCTGATCGGGGTGATGATCGCGCTGCTGGCGCTCGGCTATTCGATCAACCTGCTGACCCTGCTGGCGCTGGTGCTCGGCATCGGCCTGGTGGTCGATGACGCGATCGTGGTGGTCGAGAACATCCACCGTCACATCGAGGACGGCATGACGCCGTTCGACGCGGCGATTCGCGGCGCGCACGAGATCGCGCTGCCGGTGGTGGCGATGACGATCACGCTGGCGGCGGTCTATGCGCCGATCGGCTTCGTCTCGGGCGTCACCGGCGCCCTGTTCCGCGAATTCGCCTTCACGCTCGCCGGCGCTGTGGTCGTCTCCGGCTTCATCGCGTTGACCCTTTCGCCGATGATGTGCTCGAAGCTGCTGCGCCATGAGACCAGCACCCGCGGTTTCGGCGCGCGGGTCGACAGGACCTTCGAGGCGCTGCGGCGCGCCTATCAGCGGCGCCTCGCCAGCACGCTGAACTTCCGCGCGCTGACGCTGCTGATCCTGGTCGGCGTGCTGGCGCTGACCGCCGTCATGTACCAGACGACGCCGCGCGAGCTGGCGCCCGAGGAGGACCAGGGCTTCCTGATCGGCCTCGTCAAGGCGCCGCAGCTCGCCAACCGCGACTACATGGAGCAGGCGACGCATCGCCTTTATGACGAAGTCAAGACGGTGCCCGAGGTGCTGCACGTCTTCCTGGTCAACGGCTATCCGAACGTCCGGGCAGGCTTCGTCGGCATGATCCTCAAGCCCTGGGATGAGCGCACCCGCAGCGAGAAGCAGGTGCTCGCCACCCTCGGGCCGAAGTTCCTCGCCGTGCCGGAGGCGCAAGTGCAGGCCTTCGCGCCGCCGTCGCTGCCGGGCTCGTCCGGCGGCGCGCCGATGCAGTTCGTCATCCGAACCACCGGCGACTATCAGACGCTCGCCGACGTCGCGCTGAAGATGCAGCAGGCGGCGCGCGAGAGCGGCCTGTTCCTGTTCACCGACGTCGACCTCAAGTTCGACACGCCGGAATATGTCGTCAGCGTCGACGCCGACAAGGCCAACCGCATCGGCGTCAGCTTGGCCGACGTCGGCGCGGCGCTGGCGACCATGCTCGGCGGCAACTACGTCAATCTGTTCAGCCTGCAGGGGCGCAGCTATCAGGTGATCCCGCAGGCGCCGCGCGAATTCCGCCTGTCGCCGGATTGGTTGACGCGCTACCAGGTGCGCACCAGCAGCGGCGAGTTCGCGCCGCTGTCGGCGGTGGCGACCGTCACCGAGAAGGTGCAACCCAACGCGCTGACCAGCTTCCAGCAGCTCAATTCGGCCACCGTCTCGGGTGTGCCGTTCCCTGGCCGCACGCTCGGCGAGGCGCTCGACTACATGAAGGCGAAGTCGGCGGAGGTGTTTCCTGCAGGCTATTCCTACGACTTCCAGGGCGACTCGCGCCAACTCGAGCAGGAGGGCAACGCGCTCATCTACGTCTTCGTCTTCGCGCTGATCGTCATCTATCTCGTGCTGGCGGCGCAGTACGAGAGCTTCCGCGACCCGTTCATCATCCTGGTGGCGCTGCCGACCGCCTTGTTCGGCGCGCTGCTGCCGCTCAACATCGGCGGGGTGCTGGGCTTCGCCACGATCAACATCTATTCGCAGATCGGCCTCGTCACGCTGATCGGCCTGATCGCCAAGCACGGCATCTTGATGGTCGACTTCGCCAACGCGTTGCAGGAGACGCAGGGGCTGTCGCGGCGCGACGCGATCGTCGAGGCGGCGTCGATCCGGTTGCGGCCGATCCTGATGACGACCGCGGCGATGGTGGTCGGCATGATCCCGCTGATCATCGCCTCCGGCGCCGGCGCCGCCTCGCGCTTCGCCATCGGCCTGACGATCTTCTTCGGCATGGCGATCGGCACCTGCTTCACCCTGTTCGTCACGCCGATGGTCTACACCTTCCTCGCCCGCGACCACGCAGCGTGGATGGCGCGCGAGCAGGCGGCCGGCCATGTGACCGGCGCGCTGCACGAAGCGCCGACCGGCGAGTCGCACGGGTAGGGGAGACGGGGAGGGCGATCGCGCCGGTCGATCTCGCTGCTCCGCAGAGTGCGCACAATCACGCAATTTCGTTGACGGGACGGCCCATTTGCGCAATATTGCGCAATGCCGATCGGGGCGCCTCATGGGGCGGAAGGACCGCAGCGCCAAGCGACGCGACATTGAAGCGCGGCTGGCGAACGACGGGTGGATTGTCGTGCGCGTCGGGCCGGGCGACCACGTGCAATACCGCCATCCGGAAAGAACCGGCCGGGTGACGATCGATCGCGGCGCGCGGGAGTTGCCGACGGGCGCGCTGCGCTCGATCTATCGGCAGGCTGGATGGGAATGGTGACGGGAGAAAATCATGACGGAAGCTGCTTATCTCGGGACCATCCATGAGGAAAACGGCGTCTTTGGCGTGTCTTTTCCCGACTTTCCCGGCTGCGCGACGACGGCGTCGGACATGCGCTCAGCGATCGAGCGCGGGACGCAGGTGTTGGCTCTGCACGTCGAAGGCATGATCGAGGATGGCGAGGCGCTGCCCGAACCGCGCTCCGCCGAACGGCTGCGAGCCGACGAGCCGGAATGGATGGAAGGTGCGATCCTGGCGCTGATCGGCGTCGAAGTTCCAGGCAAAGCGCAGCGGGTCAACATCTCGCTCGACGAGGGCCTGTTGGCGCGAATCGACAAGGCCGCGGCGAGCGCCGGGCAAAC
>Ga0182030_10002972_pt1 | contig 36142 bp, 36 predicted proteins | sample 812S3MmetaG_FD_121299 | JGI IMG/M metagenome (GOLD analysis project Ga0182030, IMG submission 121299) | Permafrost microbial communities from Stordalen Mire, Sweden - 812S3M metaG (Illumina Assembly) | ecosystem: Environmental > Terrestrial > Soil > Wetlands > Permafrost | place: Sweden...
AATTCCGGCGGCGTGATCAGGTTCAGCCCCAACGCATCCGAGAGCGGGGAGAAGATCGATTCACTGGCACCGACTGGCGTCCCGGCGTACTTGGCTTTGATACTGGCGATCAAGCTGTGGTAGCTGGACAGGCCCTGATTGAGGAACTGCTGGTGCTGCTGATCGAAATATCCCGAGTCGTTCGGGTCCGCCTTCTTGTAGGCGGCGGTGATCGCGCTGGCCACCTTGGTGACCGAGTCAGGCGCATACCACTGGTGCGGGTTGCCGCCCGCGGCAACCCCGACGGTGTCACCGACATTGACCACTGTGCGCTGGGGATTCGGGTCGGACGCAATCATTTTGTCGGCCCAGGCGTCGTAGCCGATGCCATTTTCGACCACGATCTTCGCGTCGGCAACGCTGCGGGCATCAGCGGCCGATGGCTCATAGCTGTGCGGGTCGGTGTCGGGGTTGGTGATCATGCTGGTCTCCTGTACCCGGTCACCGCCGAGCTGTGCGGCGATGCTGCCCCACGCGTTGATCGTCGCGACAACCGCGAGTTTGGATCCGGCCCCCGTGCTGCTTGTGCCACTGGGTCCGGATTGCGGTGTGTTGTTGCTACTACACGCAACCGCGCCCACCAGTACCGCGGCCGTGCCCACCGCTGCCCATAGCGCCACCCTGCGCCGACCAGGTTGACCTTTCATCAGACCTCTCTAGGCCCCTTATTGAAAATGATTTCCATTACTTTTCGGGACTGTAGCACGCGACACGATGTTGCGGAACGGCTGATTTCTCCACGCGTCTTCGCAAGAAGCCGCCTCCGCCGACCCGCTCCGCCGGTGCGAGAGAAGTTCTGCGAGGACGCGCCCACAGCCGGCCCGCTGTTGGCCGCGTCTGGTATGGGCTCATGAAGGCGTGTGTCCGAGGTGTCTCGCTTACCGGTAGATCTAGTGCTGGACGACGGGCGCCCGAGTGGTTAGGCGCTGACATCAGCGCCGACCGAAATACCCTGATATTCATCGCTTCTAACCGGCTGCGGGTGGGCGTGCCACGAAGGAGGGGCGGAAGCCGTACTGCGGAATGGCACGGCCCTCGCCACGGCCGCCCATATTGGCTCCGAGTGGCACCGGGGGTGTGCTTCCTGTCATCGGTGCGGGCGCTGACGGAGGGGCGACCATCGGTGCGCCCCCCAAGGCCGGGGACAAGGTGCCTTGCACGGGCGCAGTCGCGGTCCAGCTCGGCGGTACCGATAGCGGACCGAGGAAAGTTCCTCCGCCCATGTCTGCTGTCACCGAATTGTCCATCGCCCCGATGCTGCTCAGCGGCCCGGCTGCCGCGCCCTCGGCTGCACCGGCTGCGCCCTCTGCGGCGCCCGCGGCCCCTCCGCCGGATTGACTGAGACTAATGAAGTCGGTCGCGTTACCCAGGAAGCGAGCCGGCATGAAAAAGGCCGACGCGAAGATGGTGTTCAGGATATTTGAGTTGAGGAACTGTCCGAAGGCCGTGTCGGTGCCGAACAGTGCGTTCATCAGTCCGGCCAGACCGGTGCTCGACGAGGCCGATCCCGGCGCGAAGATGTCGAGCCCCAGGTCGTCGAGAGCGCCGCCCAGTCCGGTCCCGGTCGCTGCTGGGGCGGCCAGACTCTGCAGTGCGCCGGGCACCGCCGCGATCAGCTGTGACACCGTGCCTTGGCTGGCGCCTGCCGCTGTTGCGGCGGCGTGGTCAACCGCAGCAGACTGGGCCGCCAGTCCGCCCAGGCTAGTGGTCTGCTCGGGCGGCTCAAAGGGGGTCAGCTCGGTGGCAACTGCCGCCACGGCGGCATAGCCATACATGGCGCCGGCGTCTTGGGCCCACATTTCGGCGTACTCGGCCTCGGTAGCTGCGATCGCCGGAGTGTTCTGCCCTAGGAAGTTGGTCGCAATCAACGCCATCAACCGGGCGCGGTTAGCCGCGATCACCGGCGGCGGAACTGTGGCCGCAAACGCGGCTTCATAGGCTGCCACGGCGCACTCGGCCTGTGCGGCGGTCTGCTCAGCCCTCGTTGCGGTGGTGTTCAGCCAGACCACATACGGTGCGGTTGCCGCCGCCATCGCATCCGACGTCGGGCCCTGCCATTGCTCGCTTAGCTCCGAAAGCACCGAGCCGTAGGAGAGTGCGGTGGAACGCAGTTCTGCGGCTATCCCGTTCCAGGCCGATGCGGCGGCCAGTAGCGGGCCCGGGCCCGCCCCCGAATACATGCGGCCGGAGTTGACTTCCGGTGGAAGCACCGCGAAATCCAGTGCGGGGATCACCGTCAGCCTCCTACCTTTTGGCTAGGTCGTCAGTGGCCCCCGGGCGCTGGCGCGCCAACTCGCGGTTAATGGCCGGTGAAACGCAAGCCTCAAGGGGGCTATCCGGCGGAGGGTGGGCGGGCGACGAAGGTGGGCCTGAAGCCGTATTGGGGTGGGTTGCGACCTGAGCCTTGGCCGGTCATGGCGCCCATGGGTACGCCGGGCATGCCGGCGGCGACGGCGGGTGGTGGTGGTGGGGCGATCATGGGTGTGCCGCCGTAGGCCGGGGATAGCGGGTTGGCCGGGGAAGCTCCGGTCCAGCTCGGTGGTACCGACAGGGGGCCTACGACGGCTCCGTTGCCCACGCCGGCTGACACGGAGCTGCCTGCAGCGCCTAGGCCGGCTGCGGCTCCTTCGCCTGCGCCGGCTGCCGCGCCCGCGGCGGCTTCTCCTGCGCCTGCGGCGCCTTCTGCGGCGCCGGCGCCGCCTTGGTTGAGGCCCATGAAGTCGGCTGCGGTGCCTAAGAAGTTGCCGGGCATGTAGAAGCCCGAGGAGAAGATGGTGTTCCAGATGTTGGCGTTGATGAACTGTCCGAAGGCGGTGTTGGTGCCAAAGAGCGAGTTGAGCACGCCGTTGAGGCCGGTGGTGTCACTGGCTGAGCCGGCGGCGAACGGGTTCCAGCCGCCCAGGTCGCTGGTCAGGACCGTAGAGGGTGAGGCCAGGCTTTGCAGGGTGTTGGGGGTGCCCGAGACCAGCTGGGACAGGGTGTTTTGCCCGGTGCCCGCCGAGGTGGTGGCGGCCCCCGCGACGGCGCTGGATTGGTCGCTGGTGGCGGTGGGGTTGGCGATCTGTTGGGGCTCGGGGAACGAGGCCAGTCGGGTGGCGGTGGCCGAGGAGCCGGCGTAGCCGTACATCGCGGCGGCGTCTTGGGCCCACATTTCGCTGTATTGGGCTTCGGTAGTCGCGATCGCGGGGGTGTTTTGGCCCAAGATGTTGCTGGCCATCAGGTGCGTGAGGCGGGTGCGGTTGGCGGTGATCTGGGCCGGCGGCACCGTGGCGGCGTAGGCGCTTTGATAGGCGGCGGCGGCGGCCTCGGCTTGGGTGGCGGTCTGCTCGGCTTGGCTGGCGGTGGTATTCATCCACGCCACATGGGGGGTGGCTGCTTCGGCCATTGCTGCTGAGGCCGGGCCCAGCCATTCTTCGTCGGTTAGGCCCGACAGCGCCGCGCCGTAGGACAGTGCGGTGGAGCGTAATTCGGCGGCCAGCCCCTTCCACGCCGACGCCGCCACCAACATCGGACCCGAACCCGCACCCGCATACATCCGCGCCGAGTTCACCTCAGGAGGAAGCAACGCATAATCCAACGCAGCAGTCATTGTTCGCCGCCTCCTTTATCTCCCCGCGGTGGTGTTGGAAACCTCGGTGACCGCATCGGATCCTCCCGGCAGCACCTTGGGAAGCATCACCGTGTCGAGCATCTGGTCATACAACGAAAGGTGTTGATTGAGATCGAGTCGGGTCCGAGGGTGGAAGGGTGGTGAGTGCGGCCCTCGATGCGTAGCGCATTGATGGCACAAACCCACCGCCAACGTGCCGCGCCTGCGATCACCGTGCGTGCCGCGCGGTCGGTGTCCTTCTGGCCAGCGACCAGGATGACGGGTGTCCGCATCAGTCCCCTTGTTGATAATCATTTTCATTAGGGCTCCCCCTACGGTACCGTCCCAGGGAGGGCTTGTCGAAAATGAATTTCAATAAGGATCAGGCGGGCCCAGAGAGGGAACTGTGTCTGCTCATTGCCAAGTGACCGGCCGCGCACCGGGTTTCGGCAACGCCGTGTCGCATTCACATCGCCGAACCCGCCGGCGCTGGTCACCCAACATCCAGCTCAAGACGTATTACCTGCCGTCGGAGGGCCGCCGGATTCGGCTGAGGGTGAGCGCGAAGGGCATCAAGGTCATCGACCGCGACGGTATCGAAGCCGTCGTGGCCCGGTTGCGCCGCGACGGGCAGCGGATCTGATGGCACGCAACGAGATCCGCCCGATCGTCAAACTGCGCTCCACCACGGGCACCGGCTACACGTACATCACCCGCAAGAACCGGCGCAACGACCCGGACCGGTTGGTGCTGCGCAAGTACGACCCGGTGATCCGCCGCCACGTCGATTCCGGGAGAGACAGACCACGAGCCGTCGAACTATGTTGTGGCTCAGGATATCCGGAAGAGGAGAAGGGATTGACAGGATGACGTCACGTGGCTCCGATCTCCGCGCGACCGACCAGAAAACAACACGTTGACTTCCCCGCACCGCGCCACGGACCGCCCGTTCAACATCATCGTCTGTACCGCCTGTGCGGCCGACCATAACCTGTCGATCGTCGACGAACTACGTCCTACCATCCGACGCCTGTCCACGGGGCATGCTCATCGCCGCGGCGTGCATGCTCGGACCACTCACCTGCGCATCTCGCCCGACGGGATGCGGCGTCCTGGCTCTGCTGCAGCCCTGCACGAATGACCGGGTGGCCTGTGGGCCACCCCACTGGATCGGCCCGATTGCTGACAACGCTGACGCAGCGGTCTTGCGGGACTGGTTGGAGCTGGGGCAGTGGGAGAACACACCCTTGCCATCGCAGCTCATCAGGCATCATCTCTGGGCCCGCAGCGCCAGTCGAAGCAATTGACCCGAGGCCCACGTTGCTGGCGGTCAACAACCCAGTGAACCACTGGTCGGGGACAGTAAAGATTCTCGCCCGGTGAAGGGCTAGAGGGCTACGCTTTGCTTCGGTCGGGCCATGATCGCGCGAGTCAAATTCCGGTATGGGCGGTGAGAAATAATGACCGAGACGACCCACTACGAGCACCGTGCGCATGATCATGCGAACGGCGAAGGATGTGGTCACGTCGCGATCCCACACGGGGATCATGTCGACTACGTGCACGACAGCCACCTTCATCGAGAGCATCAGGGTCACTACGACGAATGCGAGCCGTCCGGCCACGTGGTGCATAAGCCGCATGACCATGTGCACGGTGAGGGCTGCGGCCATGTCGCGATACCGCACCGGGACCATGTCGACTACGTGCATGACGGATGTCGCCACGCGGCTCACGGCGAGCACTACGACGAGCACTGACGCCGTTACGGCGGCGGGATCGGTTCGCTAGCAAGATATTTGGAGGCGGGTTAGCTCACGGCCCGTCGTCGCCCGCCTGGTCGTCCGGGTCCCAGCTGCCCGGCAGCATCGGCATCCGGGGGCCGCTGCCGAACCCATCAGGCGCTAGCGTGGTCAAACCCGCTGCCTCTGAGGATGTTTCGCTACTTGCTGTGCCGGCAAAGCCTAGCTGCCCGGCCCCTTGCTTCGAAGCCATCGTCGAGACGAGGGACTCCTCGGCAGGCGGTTGGCCCCAGTCCGGGTCGACATCAACGTTCATATCCATGAACTCGTCACCATAGCCGTGCTGCCGCGAGCGCCGGCGTCGCCGCGCGCGCGCCGCCTCTCCCGCGGCTGCCGCTGCGGCCGCCGCCGCGGCATCTGGTTCCGGCGCTTTCCTTTTCGCGCTGGAGCTGGCACTGCTGCTCATACCGGAGCCGAGCCCGAGGCCTGGCCCGATGGCGTAGGGGGGTGCGAAACCAGGTCCGGCCGGCGTTGACGGCGCCGGCGGGGGCGGCGCCGAGCTGGCCACCGTGGTCGTTGTGGGAGTGGGCGCAGGCGCCGGTGCCGAGGCTGGGGCGGCGGCCGGCGCCGCGAGAGGGGTGGGCCCGAGCGCCGGGATAAGGGGCGGCGTGGGCAGCGCAATGGGCACCGGCACCGGCAGGACCGGGGGCGCAGGTATTGCGGCCAGCCCGGCCAAACCCGCAAGGCCGCCCAACGGCGCCAGGGGGGCGGCCGCCACGAGGGCCGCGGGCGCCAGCAACTCCGGCAAGAAAGGAAGTTCTTCGATTATGTGTAGCGGCCAGTCGAACAGGATCAGGCTACCCAGGTACTGGAACGCCACGATCGGGTTTTGCCCCAGGTACTGGAAAAATTGCTGGAAATCCTCAAACTTTTCGAGGCCTCGCACAACCCAAAATATCAGTGTGGCTGGGTTCGTATACTGGTCGTAGGTAAACCCATTGACGGTGCCCGCGGCAGGATTCCAATTAACCCCAAAGTTATGCAGGAAATTCGCAATGATTTGGTCGAAGATGTTATCGATCTTCGGGTCGTGGGCCAGGAGGTTATTTCCGATACCGAACTCGTTCAAGATGTTGCGGAGCCACTGCGGGAGTCCCAGCGGATTGTCACCGGAGATGTCAGTGGGGGGTTGGTTAGGAGGACCGCTTGCGGCGTCGGCTTTCACGATCGTCGGCGCCGGGTCGGCCTGCGGTGTGGCCGCCACCGCAGCCGTGGACACCGCTTGATAGGTGCCCATGGTGGTGGCGGCCTGGACCCACATCCGCGCGTAGTCGGCCTCGTTCACCGCGATCGGAATGGTGTTGATACCAAAGAAATTGGTGGCCATCAAGGCCCCGTGCACCACGTGGTTGGTGGCCAGCTCGGGCAGGGTCGGCATGGCCGCCAGCGCGGCGGTGTATGCCGCGGCCGCCGTTTCCTCCTGGGCGGCCATTGCGGCGCTGTCGGCGCTGGCCTTCATCAACCACGCCAGATACGGCACATGGGCGGCCACATACGACTCCGCGCTGGGCCCCTCCCATGCCCCGGCCTGAACTTCGGCCAGTACTGTGCTGAGTTCCTCAGCCACCGAGGCATATTCGGCACTCAGCAAGTTCCACGCGCCTGCCGCCGCCAGCAGTGGCCCCGGCCCGGGGCCAGTGCTCAGCAGCGCCGAATGCACTTCGGGCGGTGCGGCCATCCAGATCGGCGCTGTCATGCAGAGAACTCCTCGGGCTGGGAGGATTACCAGACCGAAGAGAGCTTAATGAATATGATTGTCGTTATCAACACGAGCGGCCGAATCGCCCGTGTCGGGCGTTAGACCAACGGGCGCCCGGTCCTGATTCGGCGGTCCAGGTCCCACAGCGTCAGGTTGAACGGGAACTGCCGGACGATCCGCGGCAACATGCGGTTCACCGCCCCCAGCACCGCCATCAGCCGATCGAATCGCCGTTGCCTGGCCGCGTCCCAGGGCAACCGCATCTCGTCGCGAAACCGTTGCGGCAGAAAGCCGGTGGTGATCAGCAAGTTGAGGTTCTCCAACGGCTCCTGCACCCGGCGCGGTAGGCGCACACCGCGCACCCGAGACACCGCAATCGGATACAGGAACTCGCGGACAGTGTCGTCGATGTGGACTTTCTCCAGCGACTCTTGCCAGTACTTGTCGAAGGCCGCCCGGTCGGCGGGCCACATCTCCGGCGGCACCTGCAACGTGGTGCCGATCGACATGCCCTCACGGTAGAGCCGATCGGCGTCCTCCTCCGGTATCTCGCCGACGAAGGTGCGGTAGACGTCGACGCCGCCCTTGTAGATGCAGGCCGCCACCCACAGCTGCAAGTCAGGATCGAACGCGTTGTAGGACACCGGACTGTCGGGCGTGGAGTAGACCTGCGCGTGCGCCCCGTTCACCGCGCGGCGATAGGCCGCCTTCTGGGCGTCGGTGCCGGCGCTGGCGACCGCGATGTAGGTGAAAGTGGTGCGCGCCCGCTTGATCGGATGCCGATCGATTCGGCCGCTCTCGACGCGGCTCTCCGCCACGCCATGGCCAACGCCCGGACGCGACAGCTCCATGATCACGTTGGCCGCGCCGGCCAGTAGCGCCATCCCCATCAGGGCGTAGTCGTCGGGCGCCCGACGTTGCCGTCTGCCCGGCCGCCGACGGGGCGGGTCGGCGATCGGGCGTTCGACGTGCGGGATCAGCGGCTGGACCGTCTCGCGAATCGCCATCCAACGACCTCCTCGGCATTCGCCCGCACCAAATGTGATAACGATGGTTTCCTGATATTGCCCGGGTGTTGCTGCGGTGTCAATATGGTGCTCATGGCCCGTCCCGCAAGCGAACGCCCCTACGGTGGCGTCGACGCCACCAAGCGGAAGGCCGAACGCCGCGGCCGGCTAGTGGCCGCAGGCCTGGACCTACTGGGAGCCGACCAGCAGGACACCTCCGCGTTGACGGTGCGCGCGGTCTGTCGGCTGGCCGGGCTGACCCCGCGGTACTTCTACGAAAGCTTCAGCGACAAAGACGAATTCGTGGGCGCCGTCTTCGATTGGGTGGTGGCCGGTCTGGCCGCCACCACCCAGGCCGCGGTGGCCGCGGTACCGGCGCACGAACAGGCCCGCGCCGCGATGGCCAACATCGTGCGGACCATCGCCGGGGATGCCTGCGTCGGACGTCTGCTGTTCAGCACCCAACTCGCCGATGCCGTGATCGTGCGCAAGCGCGCCGAGTCCAGCGCGCTGTTCGCCATGCTGACCGGCCAGCAGGCCGGCGACACGCTGCGGATTCCGGCAAACGACCGGATGAAAGCGGGGGCGCACTTCGTGGTCGGCGGCGTGGGACAGACACTCAGCGCCTGGCTGGCCGACGACGTACGGCTCGATCCCGATCAGCTCGTCGATCAGCTGGCGACGCTGATCGACGAACTCGCCAACCCACGCCTGTTCGGCCTCAAGGAAACAGCGGCAGGTGCCAGAGCCGCATCTTCGGATCCAGCAGCCACAAGCGCATCATGGTGAGCCGCATGATGCGCTGTGCACCCGTGATCATGAAGATCGCCAACGGCACTTCGATCCCGAGCCCCGTGACCACCGACAGCCAGACGTCGTCGGGCCCCGCGGTCATCAGGTCGAACCACGCGTCGCAGATCAGCAGCACCCCCGACGTGAACGCCGCGAACATCAACACCTGACGGCGCAGATACCCGAACACGGCAGTCGCCACCATGAACGTGGCCAACAAGATGTCGAAACCGATCCAGGTCAGCGGCCAGTTGTGCGCTACGTAGTTGTCCGGCAGCGTCAAGGACAGATACACCAGCCAGGGAATCATCGCGACCGACCCAAGGACCATGAGGCCCAACCGGATACGGCGCATCCGAGCCAGCAGCATGGGGTCGATAAGGTCGCTCAGCGGTTGCTCCAGCCGGGTGACCAGCTCCCGTCGCTGCTCCGGCGTGAGCGCCGCGATCTGCTCGTCGGTCAAAATGCCATCGGTCGTCATGGCGTCCCCCGGCTCGGCATGGTTCTGCCGTTTAGCGTACGACCGCCGCTCGGGGCCTTCGGTCGGCCGCCGTCTTGGGCACGGCCTTGTCGTCGCCGTCAGCGAATTCCTTTACCCAACAGGCGAATTCGAGGGTAACGCCGTCGGGGTCCTGGAAGTAGAAGGAGCGCACGTACACACCGGGATGCACCGTCATGGACGCCTGCATCTCGCTCTCGTCGTGATTGAGCACCGGGCCCACCCGCACGCCTTTGTCCTTGAGCCGCTGCCGGTAGGCATCGAACTTCTCGGCCGGGACATGAAAGGCCAAGTGGTTCATGGTGCTGACCGCGCTAGTGATGTCGCCGATGCCCGGGATGGCGCCCGGCGACGAGATGCCCGGCACCCGGTCCGGCGCATCGGCGAACCAGAAGAATGCGACACAGTCGCCATGGCCGGCGTCGAAGAAGAAGTGTTGACCCGCCTCGTTCGGGAGATCGAGCGATTTGATCAGCGGCATGCCGAGGATGTCGCGGTAGAAGTGCACGGTGCGCTCCATGTCGGAACACACCAGCGCAACATGGTTGATCCCGCCGAGTTCGAACTCGCTGTTGGTGTATTGCGGCCTGATCATGTTGCGGCTCCATTCATGACGGCGGCCTGGCCAAGATCCAAATCTGAATCTAACATCAGGTTCAGTTTTGCTCCAGGGAGGTGCAACCGGTGTCGATCGCGGCGGAATCCAACGGCCGTGGAAGCCGGCCAACCGAGTTCCCGACGCACCGCGGCAGGCGGACGCAGGCCGCGATCGATGCCGCCGCTCGACGAGTCATCGCGCGCAAGGGGATTTTTGCGACGACCATTGCCGACATCGCCGCAGACGCGGGCCGCTCCGCGGCATCGTTTTACAACTACTACGACTCCAAGGAAGCGATGGTCCGACAGTGGGCCCTGCGCTTCCGCGACGAAGCCAATCAGCGCGCGCTTTCGGTGACCCAGCACGGCCTTTCCAACGAGGAGCGGGCCCGCCAGGCCGCGGCCGCGCACTGGCATACCTATCGCAACCGGCTCGCCGAAGTGATCAGCGTGTCTCAACTGGCGATGATCAACGATGACTTCGCTCAGTACTGGGCCGAGATCTGCGAGGTGCCAATCTCTTTCATCGCCGAGTCGGTCAGACGTGCTCAGGCCGAGGGCTATTGCGGCGGGGATGACCCCCGACTGATCGCCGAGGCCATCGTGGCGATGTTCAACCAGTTCTGCTACATCCAACTCAGCGGCGCGGGTTCCGGGGAACCCGACGAACCAGCCTGCATCCAGACCCTCGCCAACATCTACTACCGCGCCATCTATTCGCAAGGAGGGCAACTAAATTGACAGGTCGTGGCGGTGCCGCAGGGGTTATCCGCGAGTTCGTCGGGCTGCCGTCGCGCACGGCTGGCCGCGCCGCCGCGGGTGGGCATCCGTGCCAAGGGCTGTACTACCGCGGAGTAGGACGCAAACCGAAGGTGGCGATGATCGCCACCCACTACCAGATCGATTTCTCCGAGCACTATCTCGCCGACTACCTGGCTATCCGCGGTATCGGATTTCTGGGCTGGAACACCAGGTTCCGCGGTTTCGAGACCAATTTCCTGCTCGACCACGCGCTGGTCGACATCGGCATCGGGGTGCGCTGGCTGCGCGAGGTTCAGGGGGTGGACGCCGTTGTACTGCTGGGCAATTCGGGCGGTGGCTCGTTGATGGCCGCCTATCAGTCACAGGCCGTTGACCCGAACGTGACGCCACTCGATGGTATGCGGCCCGCCGCGGGGTTGACGGAATTGCCGCCCGCCGACGGTTATGTCGCCACCGCCGCTCATCCCGGACGCCCGGAGGTACTGACCGCGTGGATGGACGCCGCCGTCGTCGATGAAAACGATCCCGTCGCCACCAACCCTGACCTTGATCTGTTCAACGAGACCAACGGTCCGCCGTACCCGCCGGACTTTCTCAGCCGTTACCGCGCGGCACAGGTCGCACGCAACCACGCCATCACCGACTGGGTCGAGGAAGAGCTCAAACGTGTTCGCGCTGCCGGGTTTTCGGATCGCCCGTTCAGCATCATGCGAACCTGGGCGGACCCCCGTATGATCGATCCAAACATCGAGCCGAGTAAGCGACCGCCCAACCAGTGCTACGCGGGCGTACCGCTCAAAGCGAATCGCTCCGCGCACGGCATCGCCGCGGCTTGCACGCTGCGGAACTGGCTGAACATGTGGAGCCTGCGGGTGGCGCAAACCCGGGCCGAGCCGCACCTGGGCCGCATCACCTGCCCCGCCTTGGTGGTGAACGCCGAGGCGGACACCGGAGTCTTTCCGTCGGATGCCGAACGCATCTATGACGCACTCGCCAGCACCGACAAAACGCAGGTCTCGATCGACACCGACCACTACTTCACCACCCCCGGCGCCCGCACCGAGCAGGCCGATACCATCGCCAGGTGGATCACCAAGCGGTGGCGCTAAGAGTCCTCGCCCATTTCGTTCCCGGCAACAAAGTATTGGATCTCCTTGCCGCCGATACGGATTGGCTCGATATTCGATGGTGCGCCGAGGACGACGACACGGCCTTCTATCGCGAGCTGCCTGACGCCGAGGTGATCTGGCACGTGCTGCGGCCGCTATCGGGAGCGGACCTGCGCCGCGGGCCGCGGCTGCGGCTGGTGCATGAGCTGGGCGCCGGGGTGAACACCATCGACGTAGCCACCGCGACGCAATGCGGTATCGCGGTCGCCAATATGCCCGGCGCCAATGCGCCGTCGGTGGCCGAAGGTGCCGTGCTGTTGATGCTGGCCGCCTTGCGCGAACTGCCGGCGTTGGACCGCGCCACCCGGCAGGGGCGCGGTTAGCCGACGGACCCGGCGCTGGGTGAAACGGTCCGCGATCTCGGCAGCTGCACGGTCGGCCTAATCGGCTACGGCAATATCGCCAAACGTGTCCACGACATCGTTGCCGCGATGGGCGCCGACGTCCTGCACACCTGGGGGCACCTCCCGCGGTGCCGTCGTCGACGAAGGCGCACTGGTCGACGCACTGCGAGACGGGCGGCTGGCCGCGGCGGGGCTGGACGTTTTCGAGGCCGAGCCGGTCGCGCCGGATAATCCACTGCTCACCCTGGAAAACGTGGTGCTGACGCCGCACGTCACCTGGTACACCGCCGACACGATGCAGCGCTATCTGGCCGAGGCCGTGGCGAACTGCCGACGGCTGCGCGATGGGCAGCCACTGGCCAATGTGGTCAACCAACCGACCGGTTATTAGATTGAGGGGTGCTTGGCCGAGACGGACCCCGCAAGCATGGGAAGGCGACCAATGCCGATCGCAATAAATCCTGAGCATCAAGACCTGGCCGATTCGGTGCGGTCTCTGGTGGCGCGAGTCGCGCCGTCGGAGGTGCTGCACGCGGCCATGGAGACGCCACTTCAGAACCCACCGCCGTACTGGCACGCGGCGGCCGAACAGGGCCTGCAGGGTGTGCACCTGGCCGAGTCCGTCGGCGGGCAGGGATTCGGCATTCTCGAGCTGGCCATCGTGCTGGCCGAGTTCGGCTACGGGGCGGTGCCCGGCCCGTTCGTGCCGTCGGCGATCGCCAGTGCGCTGATCTCCGCACACGACCCACAGGCCAAGGTGCTCGCCGACCTGGCGTCGGGCGCCACCATTGCCGCCTACGCGCTGGATTCCGGCCTGACCGCCACCAGACATGGCGACACGCTGGTGATCCGCGGCGAGGTCCGCGCGGTCCCCGCCGCCGCGCAGGCCTCGATATTGGTGCTCCCGGTGGCCATTGAGTCCCACGACGAGTGGGTAGTGCTCAGCGCCGACCCGCTCGAGATCGAACCGGTCAAAAGCCTGGACCCCCTGCGCCCGATCGCACATGTGCGCGCCGATGCCGTCGAGGTCGGCGCCGACGCCGCGTTGAGCAGCCTGACCATGGCCACCGCCTACGCGCTGATGTCCACGCTGCTGTCCGCCGAGGCGATCGGCGTGGCACGCTGGGCGACCGATACCGCGTCGCGATACGCCAAGATCCGGGAGCAGTTCGGCAGGCCGATCGGCCAGTTCCAGGCCATCAAGCACAAGTGCGCGGAGATGATTGCCGACACCGAGCGGGCCACCGCCGCCGTGTGGGATGCGGCCCGCGCGATCGACGACGCGAGCCACAACAATTGGGACATCGCCGCGTCGGCGGTCGAGTTCGCCGCCGCGGTGGCGGCGACGCTGGCACCGGCGGCCGCGCAGCGATGCACGCAGGACTGCATCCAGGTGCACGGCGGCATCGGCTATACCTGGGAGCACGACACCAACGTCTACTACCGCCGGGCGCTGATGGTGGCCGCCTGCTTCGGTCGCCGCTCGGAGTACCCGCAGAAGGTGGTCGACACCGCGACCACCACTGGGATGCGGGCGGTGGACATCGATTTGGACCCGGAGACCGAAAAACTGCGGGCCGAGATCCGATCCGAGGTAACCGCGTTCAAAGAGATGGACCGCGCGGCCCGCACGGTCGCGCTCGCCGAGGGCGGCTGGGTGCTGCCCTACCTGCCACCGCCGTGGGGGCGGGCATCCAACCCGGTCGAGCAGGTCATCATCGCCCAGGAATTCACCACCGGGCGCGTCAAGCGGCCGCAGGTGGGCATCGCGGCGTGGATCATTCCGTCGATCGTCGCGTTCGGCACCGACGAGCAGAAACAGCGGTTCCTGCCGCCGACCTTCCGCGGCGAGATGATCTGGTGCCAGCTGTTCTCCGAGCCTGGCGCCGGATCTGACCTGGCCGGGCTGAGCACCAAGGCGACCCGGGCCGACGGCGGCTGGCGCATCACCGGCCAGAAGATCTGGACCACCGCCGCGCAGTACTCGCAATGGGGTGCGCTGCTGGCGAGAACTGAGCCAAACGCCCCGAAACACAATGGCATCACCTACTTCCTGCTGGACATGAAAAGCGAAGGCGTAGAAGTCAAACCGCTGCGCGAGCTCACCGGCAACGCAATGTTCAACACCGTCTACATCGACGACGTGTTTGTGCCCGACGAGTGCGTGCTGGGCGAGGTCGACCGAGGGTGGGAGGTCAGCCGCAACACCCTGACGGCCGAGCGGGTGTCGATCGGCAGCAGCGACGCGAATTTCCTGGCGACCCTGCCGCAGTTCGTCGAGTTCGTGCGTGACGGCCAGTTCGACCAGGTCGCCCAGCACCGGGCCGGGCAGCTGATCGCCGAAGGCCATGCCGCCAAGGTGCTGAATCTGCGGTCGACGTTGTTGACGCTGGCCGGCGGCGACGCCATGCCGTCGGCAGCGATCTCCAAACTGCTGTCGATGCGGACCGGCCAGGGTTACGCCGAATTCGCGGTGTCCTCCTTCGGCACCGACGCCGCGATCGGCGACCCCGATCAGCCGGCCGGAATGTGGGGCGAGTATCTGCTGGCCAGCAGGGCCACCACCATCTATGGCGGCACGTCGGAGGTGCAACTCAACATCATTGCCGAACGGCTGCTGGGTCTGCCCCGCGACCCCTAAACAGATCCATGCCGACCTGACAGTTGCCAGGCCGGCATGAATCCCCCCTCTGCGTGGGCGCGGCCAACTGGTGACTCAGGCAGGGAGGTTGGCCGCTGCCCACGCAGGTCTAATGGCTCAGAACCACGGGAACCAACCGCGGTGACCCCAACCGCCCCAACCGCCGCCACCCTGTCCCCAGCCGCCGCGTCCAAACCCGCCTGTCCGATCCCAAACTTGCCGCCCAGATCGTGCAAGCCATCCAGGATCGGCGCTGAGCTGCGCGCTAGTCGACGTCGATCTCGCGTAGCTCGCGCTTGAGGATCTTGCCGGTCGGGTTGCGCGGCAGTTCGTCGAGGAAAACGACTTCCCGGGGCACCTTGTAGCGGGCCAGGTGGTCGCGCACGTATCCCTTGATGGTGTCCTCGTTGACATCGGCGCCGTCTTTTTTGACCACGAAGGCGCGTAGCCGGTGACCCCACTCCTTGTCCTCGACACCGATCGCGGTGGCTTCGATCACCTCGGGATGCCCACTGATCAGGTCCTCGACCTCGGCCGGGAAGACGTTCTCACCGCCGGACACGATCATCTCGTCGTCGCGGCCGCTGACATACAGCAGATCGTGCTCATCGAAATAGCCGACGTCGCCCGAGGACATCAGGCCGTCGATGATCTGCTTATGGCCGCCGCCGGTATAGCCCTCGAACGGGAAAGCGTTTCCGACGAAGATCCGCCCCACCTCGCCCCGCGCGACCACGTTGCCGTTGTCGTCGAGCAGCTTGACCTTCACACCCTTGACCACGGGTCCGACCGTGGCGGCATTGAGCTCCAGGTGTTCGGGCCCGGCGATGGTGGCGAACGCGATCTCGGTCGACCCGTACATGTTGTAGATGACGGGCCCGATGTCTTTGAGCGCACGGGTGGCCAGCTCGGCTCCCAACTGCGAGCCGGATATGAAGACGATCTTCAGGCTGGACAGATCGGGCTTCTTGTCCATCTTTTCCAGCGCGTCCAGGATGCGCGATAGCATCACCGGCACCACGACCATGGCGGTCACCTTGTGCTTCTCGATGTCTTCGAGCACCAGCGGCGGCTTGAACTTGCGCCGCAACACCAGCGTCGAGCCCAGGAACATCGCCAGGGTGGCGTGTAAATAGCCCAGCGCATGGAACATCGGCGCCGGCAGCGACGTCACCTCGCCCGCCTTGAACGGCACGTGCGACAGGATGCCGCCGACCGGCGCCAACGACGGCGGGGTACTCCGGTTGGCTCCCTTCGGAGTACCGGTCGTCCCGCTGGTCAAAATAATGATCGACGCATGCTTGCTCGCCTTGGGCGCGGGCTCCTTGCTGCTGCGCGCGATGAGCTCTTTCAGGGTTTCGTCGGCGCTGCTCGACGGCACGTCCGCGTCGGGGTTGACGCCCAGCGCCCGCAGCTTGCCCAGCGGCGGGTCGGCCTTGCTGACCGCATCGGTGTATTCGTCGTCGTAGATGATCACCTTGGCGCCCTCGCGCTCGGAGACCTCTTTGATCTGTGGGCCGGAGAACTCACTGTTGAGCAAGATGATGCGGGCGCCGGCCCGCGCGGCGCCATAGTTGGCGATCAGGAACCAGCGATGGTTGCGCGCCAGGATCGCAACGCCGTCCCCGCCACGGACGCCCTTGGCAAGCAGGCCATTGGCCACCGCGTGCACGGCCTCGTCGAGCTCGGCGTACGTCAGCTCCCCGTCTTCGTCAATCAACGCCACGCCGTTGGGATTGCGCCTGGCGTTGAGCGACGGCAGCATGCCGAACTCGCCCCACTTGCGGATATCGGCGACCATCGCGGCGTAGTTCTGCGGCGGCCCCAGCCCGAATGCGCCCGATTCGATGATCTTGCGCAGGTAGTGCAGTTCGGCCGAGCCGCGCTCGAAGTACTTCTGCAGTTTGGTCACGGCCTGCCCGGGCAGGCCGACAAGGTTCGCCATGACCTCACCATATGTGACGTGGGTCGCACCGTGCCCAGAAAAATTTTCTTCAATACCATGAACTGCCATGACCGGACCGGTGTCGCTGGACGTGACCGGGCATCGGGTCACCATCACCCACCCGGACAAAGTGGTTTTTCCCGGCGACGGCGACCGCGCTTCCTACACCAAGCTCGACCTGGTGCGCTACTACTTGTCGGTCGCCGATGGGGCACTACGAGGTGTGGCCGGCCGCCCGATGATCCTGAAACGCTTCGCCAAGGGCATCGCCGAGGAGGCGGTGTTCCAGAAGCGCGCGCCGACGAAACGGCCGGACTGGGTCGACGTCGCGGAACTCCGCTACGCCCGGGGCACTTCGGCCGCGGAAGCCGTCATCCACGATGCCGCCGGGCTGGCTTGGGCTATCAACCTGGGATGCGTGGACCTCAACCCGCATCCGGTGCTGGCCGACGATCTCGATCACCCGGACGAACTGCGGGTCGACTTGGACCCGATGCCCGGAGTCGGCTGGCAACGCATCGTCGACGTCGCGCTGGTGGCCCGCGAAGTGCTCGAGGACTACGGACTGGTCGCGTGGCCGAAGACGTCCGGCTCGCGCGGCTTTCACATCTACGCGCGGATCGCCCCGCGCTGGGAGTTCACCCAGGTGCGGCTGGCCGCCCAGACCGTTGCGCGGGAAGTCGAACGGCGGATGCCCGACGCGGCGACCAGCCGATGGTGGAAAGAGGAGCGGGAGGGCGTTTTCGTCGACTTCAACCAGAACGCCAAGGACCGAACCGTCGCGTCGGCCTACTCGGTGCGGGCCACTCCCGACGCTCGGGTGTCGACGCCGCTGCACTGGGACGAGGTCGCCGGCTGCCGGCCCGAGGCGTTCACGATCGCCACGGTGCCCGGTCGATTCGCCGAACTCGGTGATCCGTGGGCGGGGATGGACGATGCCGTCGGCGAACTTGACCGGCTGCTGATGCTGGCCGAAGAACTCGGCCCCCCGGAGCGCGCCCCGAAAGGCTCCGGACAACGTTCGGACGGCAGACGCCAGTCCTCGATGCCGCTGATCGAGATCGCCCGCACCAAGACCAAGGACGAGGCGATGGCCGCGCTGGACACCTGGCGCGGCCGGTATCCCGCGGTGGCCGAGCGGCTGCAGCCGGCCGATGTACTGGTCGACGGCATGCGCGGGCCGAGTTCGATCTGGTACCGGATCCGGATCAACCTGCAGCACGTGCCGGCCGACCAGCGCCCGCCGCAGGAAGACCTGATCGCCGATTACAGCCCGTGGCAAGGCCGCTGAAGCGGGCCGCGGGGAAATGATCGCGCGGCGCTGCAGGTGAGAGCCGGGAACGCGATACTCTCACGCGATGCGACAGGGATGGAATCGGCGGGGCTTCCTGCAGCTCGCCGGGGTTGCCGCGACCGCAGCGGCGGCCGGGGCGACGGGCCTGTTATCGGGGTGCTCGTCGTCACCCAAACCGACACCGGGCGCCTCCAGCCCGGGCTCGGTGACCGTTACCCATCTGTTCGGTCAGACGGTGGTCAAGGAACCACCCAAGCGCGTGGTCAGCGCCGGCTTTACCGAGCAGGACGATCTGCTCGCGGTGGGCGTGGTGCCGATCGCGGTGACCAACTGGTTCGGTGAGCAGCCGTTCGCGGTCTGGCCATGGGCCCAGCCAAAGCTCGGTGCCGCCCAGCCGGTGGTGTTGAACCTGGACAACGGAATTCCGGTCGACCAGATTACCGGTCTGAAACCCGACTTGATTGTGGCGATCAACGCCGGCCTGGACGCCGACACCTATCAGAAGCTGTCGGCGATCGCTCCGACCGTGGCGCAGGCGGGCGGCGACGCGTTCTTCGAACCGTGGAAGCAGCAAGCCACCGCGATCGGTCAGGCGGTGTTTCAGGCCGATCAGATGAAGGCACTGATCGACGGCGTCGACAAAGGATTCACCGCCGTTGCCCAGAAAAACCCGCAGTGGAAAGGGAAGAAGGCCTTGCTGATGCAGGGCCGGCTCTGGCAGGGCACCGTCGTGGCCACCCTCGCCGGATGGCGGACAGACTTTTTGAACGAGATGGGTCTGGCCATCGCCGACAGCATCAAATCCTTTGGCACCGACGATCATCGCGCCGTCATCCCGCGCGACCAGATCAAGGCGGTGCTTGACTCCGCCGACGTGGTGATCTGGTCGACGGAAAGCCCGGACGACCAGAAGGCGCTGCTGGCCGACCCCGAAGTGGCGGCCGCGCAGGCGACCACCCAGAACCGGCACATCTTCACCACCAAGGACCAAGCCGGCGCCATCGCGTTTTCGTCGGTGCTGAGCTACCCGCTGATCGCCGATCAGCTGCCGCCACTAATCAGCAAAATCCTGGGTTAAACCTCGTTCGGGCAGCGACTGTTTGTGCATTCAGTAAGGCAGCTCTGGCAGTGCTCGAAAATCCCGCGTCACCCCCTCCCGCCTGCCCGGATTTCGGAGTTACTGTCGAGTAATGAGCGTGACGGACTTCCCCATGGACCTGGCTAACGAGCTGGTCGGCAACATCGTTTACGACTACGGCGACCAAGCGCTGATGGTGCAATGCGGCAGTAACGCCGAGGTTTTGGCATGGGCAGACGCGTTGCGTGTCGCGGGGCTGCCCGGTGTCCTCGACATCGTCCCGGCCGCCCGCACGGTGCTGGTGAAGCTTGGCGACTCCCGCGATCAAGGGGTCATCCGGCAGCGGCTGCGCAAGATGCGTGTCACCACCGATGCCGTCGCCCCGACTGACCGCAACGCCGATGTGGTGATCGACGTCGTCTACGACGGCCCCGACCTCGCCGAGGTCGCCAGCCACACCGGACTGACCACCGCACAGGTCATCAACGCCCACACCTCGACGTTGTGGCGAGTCGGATTCGCTGGATTTGCACCGGGTTTCGCTTATCTGGTCGACGGCGACCCACGCCTGCGGGTGCCGCGACGCGCCGAGCCGCGCACCTCGGTGCCGGCCGGCTCGGTCGCCCTCGCAGGCGAATTCAGCGCGATCTACCCGCGCCAATCGCCCGGCGGCTGGCAGCTCATCGGCCACACCGACGCGGTGCTGTGGGACCTCAATCGACCCGATCCGTCGTTACTGACGCAGGGCATGTGGGTCCAGTTCCGGGCCGCATAAAGGAGCATGCCGTGACAAACCTGGAAATCCTGCGCACCGGACCGCTCGCCATAGTCCAGGACCTTGGCCGGGTCGGGCAGGCCCACCTTGGAGTCGGCCGCTCCGGGGCCGCCGATCGCCGTTCGCACAAGCTGGCCAACCGGCTGGTCGCCAACCCCGACGACCGCGCGACCATCGAAGTGACGTTCGGCGGGTTCTGCGCCCGGGTCCACGGCGGCGCCGTGGACATCGCGGTGACCGGTGCCGACACCGATCCGACGGTCGACGGAATCAAGTTCGGCACCAACAGTATTCAGCACGTGCGCGCGGGCCAAGTGATCTCGTTCGGCACACCGCGTGCCGGGCTGCGGACGTACCTGGCGGTGCGCGGCGGCATTTGCGTGGAGCCGGTGCTGGGCTCGCGAAGCTACGACGTGATGTCCGCGATCGGGCCGTCGCCGCTGCAATCCGGGGACCAGCTGCCGGTCGGTCAACACACCAACGACTACCCCGAACTCGACCAGGCTCCGGTGGCGGCCATTACCACCGATGTGATCGAGCTGTCGGTGGTCCCGGGGCCACGCGACGACTGGTTCGTCGATCCCGACGTGCTGATCCACACCGACTGGGTGGCATCCGATCGCAGCGACCGGGTGGGGATGCGGTTGGTCGGACGCCCGTTGCAGTACCGTTTCCCGGACCGGCAGCTGCCCAGCGAGGGAACCACCCGCGGCGCAATTCAGGTGCCTCCCAACGGTTTACCCGTAATCCTGGGACCCGACCATCCCGTCACCGGCGGCTACCCGGTCATCGGCGTGGTGATCGACGAGGACATCGACAAAGTCGCCCAGGTGCGGGCCGGCCAGCGGGTGCGGCTGCACTGGGCGCGGCCCCGGTCTGCGGGGCCGCTCTCGTAGTGCGAGCTGCCCACCGGGGCTGGTAGACAGGGACTGTGCACACCCAGGTACAAACTGCCCGCCTGGTCCACACCGCCGATCTCGACAGCACGACTCTGCAGCGTGTCCAGGAGATGGTCAGCGGAGCGTTCGCCGGTGCCTTCACCGAGCAGGATTGGGAGCACGCGCTGGGCGGTATGCACGCAATGGTCTGGCGGCACGGCGCGATCATCGCGCATGCATCCGTCGTCCAGCGGCGGCTGTTCTATCGGGATATCGCGCTGCGCTGCGGATACGTCGAAGGCGTGGCAGTACGGGAAGATTGCCGAGGCCAGGGCCTGGTCCACGCGCTGCTGGACGGCGTCGAGCAGGTGATGCGGGGCGCCTACCAACTGGGGGCGCTGAGTTCGTCAGCCCGGGCCCGCGGGTTGTACGCCAAGCGTGGCTGGATGCCCTGGTGTGGGCCCACGTCGGTGCTTGCCCCAACTGGTCCGGCCCGCACACCCGACGACGACGGAACGATTTTCGTGTTACCAGTCATCGGCGGCTTGGACACGTCCGCGGAACTGATGTGCGATTGGCGTGCGGGTGACGTGTGGTGAGTGAACTCGAATTCTCTTTTATTTCAGGAGGATTCACGGGCGCATCGCCGCTCTAGCGGCACGCGCATTCGTCACAACCGGACCCCCACTGTGGCGCACGCCATACCGATCGACCGGCCTCACAGCATCAGCCCCGATGGGGTGAGCGGAAATTCACGCCCGGGTCACTGCCCGCAGCGCCCGGGCAACAAACGATTCCTAGCGTGAACGCCAAGAGCGATGACGATGGGAGTCGCATGGGAATTTCACTGGGCCGTTCGCACGTCCTCTCCAACTGGGACCCGGAAGACACGGTCGCGTGGGAAGCCGGCAACAAAAAGATCGCCCGCCGCAACCTGATCTGGTCGGTGGCCGCCGAGCACATCGGCTTCTCCGTCTGGTCTATCTGGTCGGTGATGGTGTTGTTCATGCCCGCATCGGTGTACGGGTTTTCCGCCGGCGACAAATTCTTGCTGGGCGCCACCGCGACACTGGTCGGGGCATGCTTGCGCTTCCCATACACGTTCGCGACGGCGCGGTTCGGCGGCCGTAACTGGACGGTGTTCTCCGCGGTGGTGCTGTTGATTCCGACCGTCGGCACCATGCTGTTACTGGCCCACCCCGGTCTGTCGTTGTGGCCCTACCTGGTGTGCGCGGCGCTGGCCGGACTGGGCGGCGGCAACTTCGCGTCTTCCATGACGAACATCAACGCGTTTTATCCGCAACGACTCAAGGGCTGGGCGCTGGCGGTCAACGCGGGTGGCGGCAATCTCGGCGTGCCGGTGGTTCAGCTGGTCGGCCTGCTGGTGATCGCAACCGTCGGCAACCGGCAGCCGTACTGGGTATGCGCGATATACCTTGTGCTGCTGGCGATCGCGGGAATCGGCGCCGCGCTCTACATGGACAACCTGCAGCACTACCGTATTGAGGCGCGCACCATGCGCGCGGTGCTGGCCGAACCGCACACCTGGGTGATCGCGCTGCTCTACATCGGCACCTTCGGCTCGTTCATCGGTTTCTCGTTCGCGTTCGGCCAGGTGCTGCAGATGAACTTCGTCGCTAACGGCCAAAGCGCGGCGCAAGCTTCCCTGCATGCCGCCCAGATCGCCTTCCTGGGGCCATTATTGGGATCGTTCTCCCGGGTATACGGCGGCAAACTCGCCGATCGCATCGGCGGCGGCCGAGTCACCCTGGCGGTGTTCTGTTCGATGATCCTGGCCGCCGGGATACTGGTGAGCGCAAGCACTTTCGGCGGGCACGCGCACGGACACACCTCGGCTGCGACGATGATCGGATACGTGATCGGCTTTGTTGCGCTGTTCATCTTGTCGGGCATCGGAAATGGCTCTGTCTACAAAATGATTCCGTCGATCTTCGAAGCGCGCAGCCACCGGCTGCAACTCGGCGAGACCGAGCGCCGGCAATGGTCACGTTCCATGTCCGGAGCGCTGATCGGCTTCGCCGGGGCGGTCGGAGCACTCGGTGGCGTCGGCGTCAATCTCGCTCTGCGCCAGTCCTATCTGCACAGCGGCACGGCGACAGCGGCGTTCTGGGCGTTCGTCTTAGTCTACGTGGGGGCCGCGGCCTTGACCTGGGCGATCTATGTGCGGCGGCCACTGGAAGTCAACGCCCCCGTCACGCCGGGAACGCCGGCATCGGCCAGCCTGGTTCGGGTATAGCCCGGTGTCGCAAGCGCAAGCATTAGCACGAAATGTATTTCAGCTCACACCGAATTGCACAGCAGCCTCGATGCGGTCGGCAATTTACGATTTCTTTACGTGCTATTGGTCAACGATGCGCCCCTGACCTGCTCCTTCAAGCCAGAATCATTGTCCTTCAGCGGCTTAACAGATAACTAGGATTCAATTTACAGGCGATATTGGGAAGATTGAGTTGACGGACTTCCACGTTAAATGTGAGCATCGACGCCAGGGCCAGACACACCTCTGGATTCGAGGCTCAATTCGAAGCGCCCACAACCGTATACACAAACGCGTGACTCGGGGGATTTGATGCCGACCAGCTGGCAAGCCGCTCGTCACGCACTGTCGCTTTCGCCGCCCTCACCTGCCCTGGCCAGCGTCTGAAACGGGTGGGCAATGCGTCAGCAATTGTTAGGTAATGCGACCGAAACGTCTCAGGCATACACAGTGCATATGGCCCAGCCCGCCTCTCCTCCATTGACCGGCTACCGCGTTGCGGTGACGTCGGCGCGCCGCTCTGAGGAGCTGTGCGCGCTGCTCAGCCGCAATGGCGCCGAGGTTTGCAGCGCCCCGGCGATCAACATGATCGCGCTGCCAGACGACGACGAGCTGCACAACAACACCCAAGCGTTGATTGCCGAACCTCCGGACATACTGGTCTCGCATACGGGTATCGGCTTTCGCGGCTGGTTGGCCGCCGCCGAAGGCTGGGGGTTGGCCACCCAACTGACCGCGGCGCTGTCGAAGGCTCGTGTCGTGGCTCGCGGGCCCAAGGCCACGGGAGCACTGCGCGCGGCCGGGCTGCACGAGGAATGGTCCCCGAAATCCGAATCCTCGCAAGAGCTACTCGAATACCTACTCGACTCCGGCGTCTCCGGAGCGCGTATCGCCGTTCAGCTGCACGGAGCCGCGGACGCCTGGGATCCGTTCCCTGAGTTCCTCGGGGGGCTGCGTGCTGCGGGCGCCGATGTGGTGGCGATCCGCGTCTATCGTTGGAAGTCAACCCCATTGGGCGGAAACTTCGACCAGCTGGTCACCGGAATCGCACGGCGACAATTCGATGCGGTCAGCTTCACCTCGGCACCTGCTGCCGCGGCCGTTCTGGAACGCAGCCGAGACCTGCAGATCGAGGATCAAGTACTCGACGCGCTGCGCACAGACGTGCATGCGATGTGCGTTGGCCCAGTGACCTCCCAACCGCTGATCCGAAAGGGCGTCCCGACGTCGTCGCCGGAGCGAATGCGGTTGGGCGCCTTGGCTCGCCATATCGCGGTCGAGCTCCCACCGCTGGTGTCCCGAACGGTCAAGGCCGCAGACCACGTGATCGAGATCCGGGGAACCTGCGTGCTGGTCGACGGCGGCGTCAAGTCGCTGTCAGGGTCGGGGATGGCGATCATACGTGCGCTGGCACACCGTCCCGGAGACGTCGTCTCCCGCGGCGACTTGTTACGGGTGCTGCCCGGTAATAGCAACGACACCCACGCCGTCGACACGGCCGTCTTGCGACTGCGAACAGCCTTGGGAGACAAGAGCATTGTCGCAACGGTGGTCAAGCGTGGTTACCGACTGGCCGCCGATGAGCCGGTGGGGATCTGGTGAGCCTGATTCTTGCAGCGCACGGCACTCGCCGGCCGGGTGGTGTCGCGATGATCGGAGACCTTGCCGCGCGGGTAGGCGCCCTGCTCGGGCAGACGGTGCAGGTCTCGTTCGTCGACGTCTTGGGCCCCACACCCAGCGAGGTACTTGCCGCTTCCACCGACCGACGTGCCATCGTGGTGCCGGCATTCTTGTCCCGGGGATATCACGTCCGCACCGATCTACCCGCCCATGTCGCGGCCAGCGGGCACCGCAATGTCGTCGTGACCCCGGCCTTGGGGCCGGGTGGCCAGGTCGTTCGAATTGTCGCCGACCAGTTGGCGCAAATCGGCTGGCGCCCAGGAGATTCAGTGATCCTCGGGGCAGCGGGGACATCGGACGCCCACGCGCGTGAAGATCTGCACACCACCGCGACGCTGTTGTCGGCACTGACCGGGTCACCAGTGAGCCTGGCCTTTGCCGCTGTGGGGGACCCGCATATCGACCAGGCCGTCGAGAAGGCAAGGGACGCTGGGGCGCGACGGGTGGTGGTGGCGTCCTATCTGCTGTCCGATGGCCTGTTTCAAGAGCGGCTGCATGCGTCCGGTGCTGACCTGGTCAGCCGACCGCTGGGCAGTCATCCGTGGATGGCGCGGTTGATCGCGGACCGATTCTGCCGCGCGGTGCCGTCGGCTCTCCGTCACCGCCATCGTCGGCCGGGCGCGCCGACGCTGGCAATGCTTGATCTTTGATCAGCCAGGGGCGATCCTGACAGGATGCCCCGCCGCGAAGAGCCATCGCGTGGGCTCCTCGACCCAGTTGCGAAGATGCTGCGTTTACCGTTCGGCACACCGGAATTCATCGACCGGATTATCACCGGCGGCGCCAACCAAGTGGGCCGCCAGACGTTGTACCTACTGATCACGACGTGGGACGCCGCCGGCGGCGGCCCGTTTGCGGCCAGTGCGATCGCCTCCACGGGGATGGCCAAGACCGCCGAAATGGTGCAAAGCATGTTCATCGGACCGGTTTTCGGTCCGCTGTTGAAGATGCTTGGTGCCGACAAGGCCGCCATGCGGGCGTCGTTGTGCGCCTCGCAGTTGGTCGGCCTGGGCATCATGCGCTACGGCGTGCGCTCCGAACCGCTGCACTCGATGTCGGTGGACATGATCGTCGACGCGATCGGCCCGACCATGCAGCGCTACCTGGTCGGCGACATCACCCGGTGACGTCTACTCGGCCGTTGGCCGGGCGATCTGGATCTCGCCGTCCGGGGTGATCCGCACCTGATACACCGGGACCGACATCCGGGGGTCGTCCAGACAGCACCCGTCGTCGAACGCGAAAGCCTGCTTGAGGATCGGTGATTGGACGGCGGCCCGGCCGCCACGGTCACCGACGATCCCGCGTGACATCACCGCCGCGCCGGAGAACGGGTCCAGGTTGCCGACCGCATGCACCGATCCGTCGTCCAGCCGGAACAGCGCCGCCTGGCTGCCGTCGTCGAGCAGCACACCGACGCCGCGACCGGGGATGAGGTGGTCGTATGCGCAGGCGGTCGTCCACACCTGAATGTCGTTGAGAAGTGTCATAGTTCCTCCCTGACCTATGAACGGACCTGCGGCATGCCAATGGGCACAGGCACTTTCCGCCCCGCACGCTCGGTGAATGTCACCGTCTCATCGACGGCATCCGGCGCGTTGACGAAGGACACGAACCGCGACAGCTTGACCGGATCCTCCAGTACGCCCTTCCATTCGCATTGGTAGTTCTGCACGTGCCGCTCCATCGCGGCCTCGAATTCCGCAGCCAGACCGAGCGAGTCGTCACAGACGACCTCGCGGACGTGATCAAGCCCGCCCTCGATGGATTCCACCCACGGCGCGGTGCGCTGCAACCGGTCGGCCGTGCGGATGTAGTACATGAGGAATCGGTCGACGTAGCGGACCAGCGTTTCGGTGTCCAAGTCGCTGGCCAGCAGTTGGGCGTGCCTGGGTGTCATGCCACCGTTGCCCGCCACGTAAAGATTCCAGCCCTGCTCGGTGGCGATGACTCCGACGTCCTTGCTGCGGGCCTCGGCGCATTCGCGCGCACAACCCGAGACGCCCAGCTTGATCTTGTGGGGTGCGCGCAGACCGCGATAGCGTAGCTCCAGGTCGATGGCCAGCTGGACCGAATCCTGCTGACCGTACCGGCACCAGTCGCTGCCCACGCAGCTCTTCACCGTGCGTAATGCCTTGCCGTAGGCGTGGCCCGATTCCATGCCGCCATCGACCAGCCGCTTCCAGATTTCCGGCAGCTGATCCACCCGGGCGCCGAACATGTCGATCCGCTGGCCGCCGGTGATCTTCGTGTAGAGCCCGAAGTCCTGCGCGATCTGTCCGATCAGGATCAGATGCTCCGGCTTGATGTCGCCGCCGGGAACCCGCGGCACGATCGAGTAACTGCCGTTCTTCTGGATGTTGGCGAGGAAGTGGTCGTTGGAATCCTGCAGCGAGGCCTGCTCACCTTCGAGGATGTGGTCCGATCCGGTGGAGGCCAGGATGGACGCGACCACGGGTTTGCAGATATCGCAACCCTTTCCGCGGCCGTAGCGCTCCAGCAGACCGGAGAAGGTCCGGATCTCGGTGGCGGAAATGATCTCGAAGAGCTCAGCACGTGACTGGCTGAAGTGCTCGCACAGCGCCTTGGATTGCTCCACGCCCTCGGCTTCCAGCAGCTGTTTGAGCAGCGGCACGCACGATCCGCACGACGTGCCGGCCGCCGTGCACGACTTGAGCGCGGGAACGTCAGCGCATCCGTCCGTGATCGCGCACTTCAGGTCGCCCTTGGTGACGTTGTTGCAGGAGCAGATCTGCGCCGAATCCGGCAGCGCCCCCACTCCCAATGCCGAAGCCCCACAGCCGGATTGGGCGGGCGCGATCAGCGCCAGCGGATCCCCGGGCAGCTCGCTGCCGACCATGGGCCGCAGCACGCCATACGCGGAGGCGTCGCCCACCAGCACGCCACCAAGCAGGGTCTTGGCATCGTCGGAGAGCACCAGTTTGGCGTAGGTCTGATTCACCGCATCGTTGATGGCGACTTCGAGACAGTTCTCAGTCGCCCCCATCGCATCGCCGAAACTGGCGACGTCGACGCCCAGGAGTTTGAGCTTGGTGGACATGTCGGCTTCGGGGAATTCCGCGGCACCACCGAGCAACCGGTCCACCACGACCTCTGCGGAGGTGTAACCCGGCCCGACCAGGCCGTAACACCGCCCCTCGATCGCCGCCACCTCGCCAACGGCGTAGATATCAGGATCGCTTGTCTGGCAAGACAAATCAGTGAGTACACCACCCCGCTCGGCCAGCATCAACCCCGCCGCAGCAGCCAGCTCGTCGCGCGGCCGGATGCCGGCCGCGAAGATCACCACTGAAGCGTCGATGACCTCGCCGTCAGTCAGGCGCACCCGCGCCGAAGCCGAACCGTCCGGTCGTTCCACGGCTTCAATCGATTCGGTCCCGGTGCCGACATGCACCGATATCCCGAGGTCGGTGACGATCCCGGCCAGCAGCGCGCCGCCACCCTCGTCGATCTGTTGGGCCATCAGCCGCGGCATCATCTCGACGACGTGCGTCTGCAATCCGAACTGGCGCAACGCGTTGGCGGCTTCCAAGCCGAGCAGCCCCCCACCGATCACCACGCCCGCGCCGTGATGACCACCGTCACGGACGCGCTCGGCGCCCGCGCGAATCCCGTCCAGGTCGTCAAGGGTGCGGTACACATGGCAACCGGGCAGGTCGTGTCCGGGCACCGGCGGGACGAACGCGTAGGAACCGGTGGCCAGCACCAGGGCGTCGTAGTTGTGTCGTTGGCCGTCGGCGGTAATCACCGACTTTGCGGCACGGTCGATTTCGGTGACTCGTGCGTTCAGCAGCAGCCGCACCCGCTCGTCACTGGCGTAGTCATTGCCGGGCAATGCCAACAGGGCGCGGTCCCAGCTTTCGGTGTAGGAGGTCAGGCCGACGCGGTCGTAGGCGGCGTCGGCTTCCTCGGCCAAAACGGTGATCTGCCAAGACCCGTCGACGTCGCGGGCTCGCAACGCCTCGACCAAGCGGTGGCCCACCATGCCGTGTCCGACCACCACCATGTGACGGGCAGCACAGTGCGCGCGCGCATTTGGGGCCATGGCACGAGGATAGGAGCCGGAAATTAAGGGGAAAGCGCAAAATGTGACACCGGCGTGACGATGCTCTCACTCCTCCCAAATACCTGTGTGATGTTTATTCGCTCACGGCGAACGACCATGTGGAACTTAAGCGTGGTCGACTCAAGTTGTTCCTAGTAGCCGGCCGGCAAGGCGCCGGTCACAGCAACCTCACAACAGAACTCAAGGAAGTAGAAGGAGATAGCCCATGAGTAACCTTGCATTGTGGTCGCGACCGGCCTGGGACACCGACCGGTGGCTGCGCGACTTTTTCGGACCCGCGACGGCAGCTGACTGGGCCAAGCCAGTGACCAGCGGTTTCACTCCGGCCGCAGAGATCGTCAAGGACGGCGATGACGCGGTGGTACGGGTGGAACTGCCCGGCGTCGATGTCGAAAAGGACGTCAACGTCGAGGTGGACAAGGGTCGGCTGGTCATTCACGGGGAACACCGCGACGAGCGCTCCGAGGAGCAGAACGGGCGCACGCTGCGCGAGATCCGTTACGGCTCGTTCCGCCGGTCGTTCCAGCTGCCCGCGCACGTCACCGGCGAGGCCATCGCGGCTTCCTACGACGCCGGAGTACTGACGGTACGGGTCAGCGGTGCTTACGCCGGAAGCCAGGCGCAACGCATCGAGATCACGAAGTAACTTCGAGGCGAAGATCCGGCGGAGCCAACTACTCCTCCGGATTTCTCGCGCCTGCTAGCCGAAAGCCTGATTTGCCTCAACGCCTATGATTCGCAACAGGTTTACTACCTTGCGATCCAGGCTCTCCCCGACTTTGGTCACGTCGGCGATGCCGAGGCTGCCGAACGCGGCGCTGGGCTGGTCCATCGAGAAGACCGCATTTCCATCGGCGTCGGCGTAGATCAGTAGCCGTAACGGCGCGTACAGCAACGCTTTCGGGTCGTGGCGGAACATCGTCTCGGCGATGGTGTGGTTGCCCAGCAGATACTCCACGGTCTTGGTGGTGTGGCCCGCGAGGCCCAGCAGCGGGAGCCCGTCGATCTTCGCGTACACCATCAGGTCATTCGGCGCGTTAATCGCCGCTGCCGCAAGGACGTCGTCCCACGTGCCGCCCCGTTCGACGATCTGTCGTACCGAGTCGCGGTCGAAGTCGGGCGCCGCTTTCTCGAAGGCCGCGATGAATTGGTCGAATTCCACGCCGGTAGCGATGTCGATGCGGTTCATGGTGTGCGGGACGATGCTGAATTCAACTGGACTTGCCATGGTATTCCTCATGATTCGATTGGGTCTAGAACGATAACGCCGCGCACCTCGCGGCTTTCCAGTCGCCGATGCGCTTCGACGGCTTGACTCAGGGGTAACACCTCGTCCACCCGGGTCATGATGACTGCCTTCATCGAGACCTCGCTGGTTCGGTGAACGAACTTACTGCAATCGGAGTATACGGTTCAGTGAATGAACCGACAAGGCGTATTATCAGAGCGTGGCGTTGCCCCGCGAATATCCCGCCGAGAGCTGTCCCATCGCGCGGTCCCTGGAGATCGTCGGTGAGCGCTGGACGTTGCTGATCATGCGCGACGCCTTTTACGGGGTACGGCGCTTCAGCGACTTTCGCAGCCACCTCGGCATTCCCAAGGCAGTGCTCGCCGAGCGGCTGGCGATGCTGGTGGCGGAAGGCGTGCTGAACAAGGCGGCAGGTGAATACGAGTTGACCGCCAAGGGGCGTCAGCTGTGGCCGATCATCTGGTCAATGATCAACTGGGGCAACGAAAACTACGTGGAGAAGCCCAGCAGGCGGACGTATCGGCACGCGGACTGCGGTGGCGTGATCGGAACCGACCGCTTCTGTCAGCAGTGCGCGCAGGTCCCCGAGGTCGACGACCTGATCGTGCATCCGCCGCGTCGTCCACGCGACCCCAATCGCGACGATCCGATCAGCGTGGGGCTGCGGCGACCGCACCGGATGCTTGAGCCGATCGGGCCCGGCTAGCTCCAGCGGCCCAGCAACTCCTTGGCCCGGCCGGCCAGCGCGGCCTGCAGGAAGGGACCGAAGCTGATCCGTGCCACGCGCAACGGGCCGAATGACGCCGGGTCGTCCTGGTCGGGTAGCGCAATCGCGTTGATCGGTAACGGTAGCTCAGTGGCCAAGCGCCGCAAGGTTTCCGGGTCGTGCCGGCCCACTGGATAGAGCACATCGGCACCGGCCGCGGCGGCCTGGGTCAGTCGCTGCACCACCCGTTCGACACGATCGGAATCGTCACCGTCGTTGCGCAGGAACAGATCCGTGCGGGCATTGACCACCACATGCACCCCGGCCGCATCGGCGGCCGATCGCAGCGCCCCCACCAATTCGGCGTGTTCACCCGCCGACCGCAACCGCTTGCCCTCCGAGTGCACGGTGTCCTCGATGTTCAGCCCGACCGCACCCACGCTCAGCAAGCCCTCGATCAGGCGCTCCGCCGGCTCCCCGTAACCCGATTCGATGTCCACCGACACCGGCACGTCGACGGCGGCGGTGATCTGGGCAACGCGGGTCAATACTTCGTCGAACGACATGCCCTCACCGTCGGGTTTGCCGATGGAGTCGGCCAGCGGATGACTGCCCACCGTCAGCGCGGCGAATCCGGAATCCACGGCCAGGCGCGCCGACCACGCATCCCAGACGGTCGGCAGGATCACCGGATTGCCCGGCTGATGTAACTCGAGCAGCGTGGTGGCGCGCTGCGCCGGCGTGGATTGACCTGTCATGACCATTTGCTCCGTGGTCCCTCAAGTAGCGAGTCCGGCGCGCACGCCAGTGCTGTGGATAGTATCGAGAGCGTACTGTGATCCGTGACACCCTCAGCCCAAGGAGATCTGTTGTCCACCACTACCGAACTCGCCGAACTGCACGACCTCATCGGCGGCCTGCGGAGGTGCGTGGGTTCACTGAAGGCGCGCTACGGGGACAGCCCGGCGATGCGCCGCATTGTTATCGATGCCGATCGAATCCTGAGCGATGTTGAATTACTCGACACTGATGTTTCGGAATTAGACCTGGCGGGCGCCACGGTGCAGCAATACGGCGAAAAGATCGCCATTCCCGACACCCAATACGACAGCGATTTCTGGCGCGATGTCGATGACGAGGGTGTCGGGGGTCACCGCCGGTCCTGACAACTTAAGCCCCCCGAGAAAGGGAGGGCCCTTTCTGTGTACCCTTCGACCAACAGCCCGTTCGAAGAGGAACACACTAGATGAGCGCACCCACGGCGAACAGTCCTGCGTCCGGTGTCTTTTCACCCGCGCGCGCCCACATCCCGCAGCGGACGCTGCGCACCGACCGGTGGTGGTTGTCGCCGTTGCGGGTCGACCTGGGCTTCGCCGCATTCGTCATCTACGCGACGGCACGTGCGTTCTTGCAGGACAACTACTTCGTCGAAAAGTATCACTACCTGACGCCGTTCTACTCACCGTGCGTCAGCCAGGGGTGCGCGAAAGAGGCCAGCGAATTCTGGCCGCAGATCCTGCCGGATGTGTGGTGGCTGCCGTACGCGGCACTGACACTGCCATTCCTGCTGCTGTTCCGGCTGACCTGCTACTACTACCGCGGCGCCTATTACCGGACGGTGTGGCAGTCGCCCACCGCGTGCGGGGTGGCCGAACCCCGCGTCCACTACACCGGCGAGACCAAGTTCCCGCTGATCGTCCAGAACACCCACCGCTACTTCTTCTACGTCGCCGGCATCATCTCGGTGATCAACAGCTACGACGCGATCGTCGCGTTCCATTCCGAGGACGGACCCGGTGGGTTCGGTTTCGGCCTGGGCAACGTGATCCTGGTCGGCAACGTCGTCATGCTGTGGGTCTACACGCTGTCCTGCCACTCGTGCCGGCACGTGACCGGCGGGCGCCTCAAGCACTTCTCCAAACACCCTGTGCGGTACTGGATCTGGACCCAGGTCAGCCGGCTCAACACCCGGCACAAGCTGTACGCCTGGATCACGCTGGGCACGCTGATGCTCACCGATTTCTACGTCGCACTGGTGGCCAGCAACGCCATTCCGGACCTGAGATTTGTTGGCTGAGAAGCCCTTAACGGATATCGGAAAGTTGAGTGAGGTTTCATGACTGAGGTCGAACGGCACACCTACGACGTCGTCGTGATCGGTGCCGGCGGCGCGGGGTTGCGCGCGGTCATCGAAGCGCGCGAACGCGGCCTCAAGGTCGCGGTGGTGTCCAAGTCGCTGTTCGGTAAGGCGCACACGGTGATGGCCGAGGGCGGCTGCGCCGCCTCGATGGGCAACACCAACCCGAAGGACAATTGGTCGACCCACTTCGGCGACACCATGCGCGGCGGGAAATTCCTGAACAACTGGCGGATGGCCGAGCTGCACGCCAAAGAGGCGCCCGACCGGGTCTGGGAGCTGGAGACCTACGGCGCGCTGTTCGACCGCCTCAAAGACGGCAAGATCAGCCAGCGCAACTTCGGCGGGCACACCTACCCGCGACTGGCGCACGTCGGTGACCGCACCGGCCTGGAGCTGATCCGCACCATGCAGCAGAAGATCGTCTCGCTGCAGCAGGAGGATTTCGCCGAACTCGGCGACTACGAGGCCCGGATCAAGGTTTTCGCCGAATGCGCCATCACCGAGCTGCTCAAGGACGGTGACCGAATCGCCGGAGCCTTCGGCTACTGGCGCGCGAGCGGCCGGTTCGTCCTGTTCGAGGCCCCCGCGGTGGTGCTGGCCACCGGCGGCATCGGCAAGTCGTTCAAGGTGACGTCGAACTCCTGGGAGTACACCGGCGACGGCCACGCGCTGGCGCTGCGCGCCGGGGCGACGCTGATCAACATGGAGTTCATCCAGTTCCACCCGACCGGCATGGTGTGGCCGCCGAGTGTGAAGGGGATCCTGGTCACCGAGGGTGTGCGCGGCGACGGCGGAGTGTTGAAGAACTCCGACAACAAGCGCTTCATGTTCGACTACATCCCCCCGGTGTTCAAGGGCCAGTACGCCGAATCCGAGCAAGAAGCCGACCAGTGGCTCAAGGACAACGACTCGGCGCGCCGTACTCCGGACCTGCTGCCCCGCGACGAGGTCGCCCGCGCGATCAACTCCGAAGTCAAGTCCGGTCGCGGCACCCCGCACGGCGGCGTCTACCTGGACATCGCCTCCCGGCTGACGCCCGAGGAGATCAAGCGGCGGCTGCCGTCGATGTACCACCAGTTCATGGAGCTGGCCGGAGTCGACATCACCAAGGAGCCCATGGAAGTCGGGCCCACCTGTCACTACGTGATGGGCGGTGTCGAGGTCGACCCCGACACCGGCGCGGCCACCGTCGCCGGCCTGTTCGCCGCGGGCGAGTGCTCCGGAGGCATGCACGGCTCCAACCGGCTGGGCGGTAACTCGCTGTCGGACCTGCTGGTCTTCGGTCGGCGAGCCGGGCTGGGCGCCGCCGACTACGCTCGCGGGCTGGCCAGCCGGCCGGCCGTGAGCGAGGACGCCATCGAGGCGGCGGCGCAGCGGGCGCTGGCCCCCTTCGATGCGCCGGCGAACGGCGCCACTGCCGAGAACCCGTACACGCTGCAACTGGAACTGCAGCAGTCGATGAACGATCTGGTCGGCATCATCCGCAAGTCGGAAGAAATCTCCGAGGCCCTCGAACGGCTGGTCAAACTCCGCGAGCGGTTCAAGCACATCCACGTCGAGGGGAAGCGTCCGTACAACCCCGGCTGGAACCTGGCCATCGACCTGCGCAACATGCTGCTGGTCAGCGAGTGCGTCGCCAAAGCCGCGTTGCAGCGCACCGAAAGCCGCGGCGGGCACACCCGCGACGACCATCCCGGGATGGACGCGACGTGGCGCAAGGTGTTGCTGGTCTGCCGCGCCGCCGGCGGCGATGACGTGATTCCCGACATCTCCGTCACTCGCGAAGACCAGGTGCCGATGCGGTCAGATCTGATGGAGCTCTTCGAGATCTCCGAGCTGGAGAAGTACTTCACCGAAGAAGAGCTGGGCGACCACCCAGGACGGAGAGGCTGATGGGCTACAACGCGAGCATGCGGGTCTGGCGCGGCGACGACGCCGGCGGCGAGCTGCAGGACTTCACGGTCGAGGTCAACGAAGGCGAGGTGGTGCTCGACATCATCCATCGCCTGCAGCAGACCCAGACGCCCGACCTCGCCGTCCGATGGAATTGCAAGGCGGGCAAGTGTGGATCGTGCTCGGCCGAGGTCAACGGCAAGCCAAAGTTGATGTGTATGACCAGGATGTCGACTTTCGCCGAGGACGAGGTCGTGACGGTGACGCCGCTGCGGACTTTCCCGGTGATCCGCGACCTGGTCACCGACGTCTCTTTCAACTACGAAAAGGCCCGCGAGATCCCGTCGTTCGCGCCGCCCAAGGAGCTGCAACCCGGCGAGTACCGGATGGCACAGGTCGACGTGCAGCGCTCGCAGGAGTTCCGCAAGTGCATCGAGTGCTTCCTGTGCCAGAACGTCTGTCACGTGGTCCGCGACCACGAGGAGAACAAGAAGTCCTTCGCCGGTCCTCGCTTCTTGATGCGGGTCGCCGAGCTCGATATGCATCCGCTGGACACGCGGGACCGCCGCGACCAGGCCCAGGAGGACTTCGGTCTGGGCTACTGCAACATCACCAAGTGCTGCACCGAGGTCTGCCCGGAACACATCAAGATCACCGACAATGCGCTGATCCCGATGAAAGAGCGGGTCGCCGGCCGCAAGTACGACCCCGTGGTGTGGTTGGGTAACAAGCTGTTTCGCCGCTGACGGGCGCCGCGGCGTTAGGCCGAGGATCGGTCAGGCGCCCAGTCGCCGAAATACGCTGCGGTGGAACACGATGGGCGCCACCCCAGCATCCACCTTCACCTCGTTGACCCGCAGAACGACGATGGTGTGATCGCCCGCCGGGACCAATTGCTCGATGGCGCTTTCCAGCCACAGCCCGGTGCCCTTGATGAACACCGCACCGGAGTCGTTGGACACCGTCTCCATCCCGGCGAACCTGTCCCCGGTCTTGGCGGCCAGCGTGCGCGCGGCCTCGTCGTGAGCCTCGCCGAGCACGCTGATGCCCAGCATCGGCAAATCCTTGAGCTTGGGCCAGGTGGTCGACGTGTTCTGCACGCAGAACGACACCAATGGCGGCTCCAGCGAGACCGGGACAAAGGTACTGGCCGCAAGGCCCACCCGGACGCCCTGAACCTCGGCCGCGATGGCCACCAC
>Ga0182030_10002973_pt1 | contig 36140 bp, 26 predicted proteins | sample 812S3MmetaG_FD_121299 | JGI IMG/M metagenome (GOLD analysis project Ga0182030, IMG submission 121299) | Permafrost microbial communities from Stordalen Mire, Sweden - 812S3M metaG (Illumina Assembly) | ecosystem: Environmental > Terrestrial > Soil > Wetlands > Permafrost | place: Sweden...
CTAGGAACAAGGCCACGGCACCCCATCCCAGGAGGCGTACTCTGGCCTCGCGGTTCTCTTTCAGTGCATCGTACTCAATCCTAAATGTCTGCACGAAAATCGCTCGAAACCGTATTTAGTGTGCTCTTCCCCCTTCTAGCATTCTTCATAGGTTGGCGCAAATGCGCGGATGCGGACGAAAAACAGCGTTACTGGAAAGGCGCCGATCCGTAAGTCGAGATCCGGCCCGAAATGCGGGCTACCCATCCCTTGCCAGCCTCGCTCTACCCGGTTCGGCGCAGTTCCTCCCGGATGACCCGGCGGATGGTCGATTCCAGCGGCTCGCGCCGGCGTGCGATGTGCTCAACGAGAGCGTCATTGATCGACGTCTGGTAGTTGCCGCCGCCGCTTTCGTCTACCTGCTTGCGGAACCAATCAAGAACGGCGTTATCGAGGCGGATGGTTACGCGCGTCTTCCCCGGCGGGGGCGGGATGACCGCTCCTCGTTTCGCCTTTGCAAAATCGTACTCTTTCTTCATAACCCCTCCGCGTACCGATCTGCATCAGCCTGTGCACAATCGTACACCAAGTCGGCCATCGACGCCACAGCGAACGTGATGTGGCAAGAGAGCGGCGTTGTCAGAAGCTGACGTGCAGACACCGCAGAAACACCATGGATCCACCGTGATTTCACCGTGGAATCACCGCAAGAACACCGCATTTGCATGGTGAAAACATGGTCCGCGCACGGTGGATTCACGGTGAATCATGGTGCGCCCCCACCGCACAGGGCGCGGCGTCTCGAACCCCACCCTTCCGGCCTCGGGAGCCGGTCCTGTTTCCTCCGCGGGATTGGCCCTTTCCGTCCTCGGACCGCGACAATAGAAGTCTCGGGCCGTGACTCAGAATTCCACAAACCGCAAAGCGCTGGGGCTGGCGTTCTTCATCGTCTTTCTGGATCTGCTGGGCGCCAGCATCCTGCTGCCGGTGATCCCTTACATCGTGCGGGCGTACCGGCCGGATGCGCTGACGGTGGGCTGGCTCAGCCTCTCGTTTTCGGCGGCGCAGTTTCTGGCGACGCCGGTGCTGGGAGCGCTGTCGGACCGCGTTGGACGGCGGCCGGTGCTGCTGATCAGCATTCTGGGATCGGCGTTCGGCTACTTCCTGTTCGGATGGGCCGGCAGCCTGTGGGTGCTGTTCCTGTCGCGGATTATCGATGGACTCACGGGCGGCAACATCTCGACGGCGCAGGCCTACATCGCCGACATGTCGCGGCCGGAGGACCGGGCCAAGAACTTCGGCCTGATCGGGGCCGCGTTCGGGCTGGGCTTTCTGCTGGGACCGGCGATTGGCGGCGCGCTGAGCAAGATCAGCCTGCAGGCGCCGGCGTTCGGAGCGGGCATCGTTTCGCTGGCCACGCTATTCACGGCGATGGTGTTTCTGCCGGAGTCGCTGCCGAAGGAGGCGCGCCGGAAGGTGGCGTTCCGGGTGCGCGATCTGGATCCGCTGCACAAAATCGTGGGCCCGCTGCGCCGGCCGATGCTGCGCTGGCTGCTGCCGGGTTTCTTCATGCTGAGCCTGGCGATGAGCGGCCTGCAATCGAATTTCGCGGTGTACACGCTGAACCGCTACGGACTCACGCCGCCGCAGAATGGGTGGATCCTGGTGTGGCTAGGCGCGGTGTCGGTGGTGATGCAAGGCTACGTGGTGCGCAAGGTGCTGCCCAAGGTGGGCGAAACGCGGCTGGCGTCGGAGGCTCTGGTCATTTCCGTGGCGGGCTATGCGCTACTGGCGTGGAGCCCGCAGGCGTGGTGGCTGTACCCGGCCATCGGCGTGATCGCCATGGGCAACGGGCTGGCCGGGCCGGCACTGTGGGCGCTGCTCAGCCGCGAGGGCGATCCGCAGGAGCAGGGCGTGCTGATGGGCGTCGGCAGTTCGCTGAGCAGCCTGGCACGCGTGGGCGGGCCAATCCTGGCGGGCGCGGCCTTCGATCGCGCCGGGATGAGCTCGCCCTACTGGATGGGCGCGGCGTTCATGGTGGTGGGCTTTTTCCTGATACGCGCCGCAGCCGCCGATCAGCCGCGGGCGCAGGCTCAGACATGAGGGCGCAACGGACCTATGTGGCCGGCCGGGCGTGATGCGGCGAAGCACCCGCTCCTTGACAGTCGCGGCTCAGTAACACAGGCGCGGCGCAGCGGTGCATCGGTAGCGCGGGGACACACCTGCGGCGTCCACGGCGGACGCCTTGGTGTCGCCCTCGGGAGAGGGCTTCGTGGTCGTGATCGAGGGCGAGTCGGCCTCGGTGTCCCCCGCGCGTGAGGGGCTTGCGGACGGCTGCTCGATTCGGAAGGAACAGCCGCAGAACTTGTCGGTGTCTCCCGCGCGCGAGGGGCTTGCGGACGGCTGCTCGATTCGGAAGGAACAGCCGCAGAACTTGTCGATGTCTCCCGCGCGCGAGGGGCTTGCGGGCGGCTGCTCGATTCGGAAGGAACAGCCGCAGAACTTGTCGGTGTCTCCCGCGCGCGAGGGGCTTGCGGGCGGCTGCTCATTTCGGAAGGAACAGCCGCAGAACTTGTCGGTGTCCCCCGCGCGCGAGGGGCTTGCGGACGGAGACGTCAGTCTCCGGGTTTCGCGTGGCGGAAGACGCGGTTGAGGCCCAGGAGCGCGCGGTCGACTTCCTTCTCGGTGATGATGAAGGGCGGCAGCAGGCGCACGACGGTGTCGTGTGTGACGTTAAACAGCAGACCCTCTTTCATCCCCTCGGCCACGAGCTGTTTGCACGGGAAATCCAGCTCGACGCCGATCATCAGACCCGCGCCGCGGACGTCGCGGATGAAGCCATAGCGCTTCTGCAAGCGGCGCAAACCGTCGAAGAAATGCTCGCCAACGCGCCGCATCTGGGGCAGCAGTTCCTCGAGGATCGAGTAGAACTCGATGGCGACGCGGCAGGCGAGAGCGCCGCCGCCGAAAGTGGTGCCGTGCATGCCGGGGGCGATGGCGGCGGCGGCCTTCTCATTCGAGACGATAGCGCCGAGCGGCAGGCCGCAGGCGATGGGCTTGGCCAGAACCATGACGTCGGGCAGAACGGGGGGCTCGACAAGCTGGTAAGCGTAGTGGCGGCCGGAGCGGCCGACGCCGCACTGAATCTCATCGAACACCAGCAGGGCGTTGTGGCGGTCGGCCAACTCGCGCGCCAGGCGCAAGAGGTCCGCCGGAATCAGGTTGATGCCGCCCTCGCCCTGGATGGTTTCGATGAAGATGCCGGCGGTGCGCTCGTCAACGGCCGCGGCCAGGGCAGCGCCGTCGCCGGTGGGGACGAAGCGGACGCCGGGGAGCAGAGGCTCGAAATCGGCCCTGTATTTGGGCTGGCCGGTGATGGAGAGCGCGCCCATGGAGCGGCCATGGAAGGAGTTGTCGAGCGCGACGAGCTCGTACTTGTCGGGATGAATGTGCCGCCCGTGCGAACGCGCCATCTTGATTGCGCCTTCCACGGCTTCCGTGCCCGAGTTGCAAAAAAAGACGCGGTCGAGGCCGCTGGTTTCACAGAGGATGCGGGCCAGCGGACCCTGGTACTGGTGGTAGTACAGGTTGGAGCAATGGATCAGCTTAGCGGCCTGTTCGCGGATCACGCGCACGATGCGGGGGTGGGCGTGGCCGAGCGCGTTGACGCCGATGCCGGTGATGAGATCGAGGTAGCGGCGCTTGTCGATGTCATAGACCCAGCAGCCCTTGCCACGCGCCAGCACGAGCGGATAGCGGGCGTAGTTCTGGAGCAGGTAACGCTTTTCGAGATCGAAGACCGGCTGAGAGGAATTGGGCGGCTCAGCCGCGGGATTGGCGGGAGGGGCATCCGGGCCCGTTGAAGGATGATCCATTACTCTATCGTAATGCGTACGGGGCTCCGCGCCGGCGAGCGGGGCGGACGGGGCTCACTCGACGATGAAGCCGTCCAGATCCAGATGGCAGGCGCCGGCGGCGGATGAAAGCGCGGCTCCGGCGGAGGCGATGTTGAGAATCAGGACGTTGCGGCCGGGTTCGGGCGCCTCGAAACGCGGGGAGACGGCCTGCCACTGGGTGTGCTCCGAATACTCGTCAAAATCCCGCGGCGAGAGGTAGTTGAAGTTGACCACGCAGCGGCAGCGGTTGGCGGCGGCGGTATAGACAAGGCGAATGGCGCGGCCATCGAAGTGGATTTCGGCGCGGGCGGTCAGGTCGGAAGTGTGGACCAGGGTATTGCGAAAAGCCCGGGGCAAATCGACCAACCGGGCCCACTGGCCCTCGAAATGAATGGCGGGGTCGAGATCGTCGTGCGGACCGGGACCAGCCCAGACCTGTTCAGGAGGAGTCACGCCCGGTTGGGGCCGGATCCAGCGCCTCAATTCGGCGTCGCCGAAGGACTGGATGAGCTGGGTATAGCGGTCGAGGAACTCACGGCTGGGCACGACGGTCAGATGGCGGGTTGGCGTTTCACGGTACGAGATGAAGTAGCCCAGGTTGAACATCTGATCGCCGCTCAGGGCGTTGAGACCCGAGACGTTGGAGGACTCGTAGAGGCGGCGGGAGAAGTCCGGCGTGCGCCAGGAGTTAGTGAAGACGCGGCCGGCGTAGTCGCCGACATTGGCGGATTCGAGAAAAGCCACGGCGGTGGAAGGATGCCGGGCGCGCAGGGTCTGGACGAGAGGCCGCTCGGGGGCGTGATCGACGAGGTAGCGGGCGACCGAGGCGCGGAGGAAGCGCGGGTCGAAAATGAAGTCGCGGTGGAGACCGCCGGCGGCCGGGAAGAGGGCGAAGCCGAGGCCATAGGCAGCCAGCGCCAGCCAGCCGAAAGCGCGGGCGAGACCGGCGCCGTGAAGCCGGTAACTGCCGATGGCGATGCCGATGAGCAGGATGGACAAGGGGACGGCGGGGTAGAGCAGGCGCAGTTCGGGGGCAGCCAGCAGGACCACCGGGGCGCCGGCCAGGACCATCCACAGGAGTACGAAGCCGGTGCGGGGCCAGCGCCGCTTGGCACCGGCGACGGCGGCAGGCAAGAGCAGGAACAAGGTATAGCCGAATGCGCCGTCGAAGCCTTCCGAAAAGCGCCGGGAATGGAAGGTCATGTCGTACAGAACGCGGAAGGAGAGGGGCTGGTGAAAGGGCGAGTCGCTGAAGGCGGCCTGAGAGTCGAAGGCCTCGGAGCGGAAAAAGTTATTGAAATAGGGAAATACGGGGTTGCCGGTGTGCCACAGGGCTTCGAGATAGGGGAAGCCGGCGATGGCGAGAGCAAGCAGGGCGCAGGGCATCCACGTGCCGGGCAGGGTCATGCTGGCGAAGGCGATGAAAAAGGGGAGCAGGAAGGCAAAACCGCTGACGTGGCAGGCGCAGGCGGCGCCGGCGAGGGCGGCTGAGCACCAGGCGTAGACGCGGTGCTGCTCTCTTTTGTGAAGCCGGAGCAGCAGCACGGCCCCCAACAGGAAAACGGCCACCCAATTCTCGACGCCGAGGCTGGCGGTGACCATCGGAGTCAACGGCATCGCGGCCAGACCGCCGGCGAGGCCACCGGCGATCCAGGCGGGCACGCGCCGATGGAGGCGCTCGTAGAGCATCCAACACAGGGCCGCCAGGAGCGAGAAGTTTAGCAAGCGCGCGGCCGATTCACCGCCCAGGAGGTAGGCCAGGCCGAATAGGGACTCGCCGCCAGTGGGGAAAACGGCCCAGGTGAACTGGGTCACATCAAAGGTCCATAGATGCTGTGTGGCGAGATGCGCGGCGAAGACCAGGTGCCGCGCCAGGCCCTCGGGGCTGACTTCGGGCTTCAGGGCCAACAACCAGTTGGCGAGCAGAGGCATCCAGAGCAGGGCCAGCGGCCACGAGCGACCGAATTCGTCGGAGCCGCGCGGCACCGCCAGTGGCGGAAAAACGCCGGAACGGAAAGCGAGAACGACAGGCAGGGCGAGGGCAATCCAGTAAAACCAGGCGTAGTGGATCGGGAAGCGCAGCGTCAGGAGGAACCAGACGAGGTAGATGCAGAAGCCGGTCAGCAGGGTGAGGATGTTCGTGGTGGAGGACGGCCGGTCCACCTTGCGCAGGATCAACCGGCCGGCGCAGTAAGCCGAAAGCAGGAGGTAGAGGACGGCAAAGACGGCCAGCGGCCCGGCGGCGTAGCAGGAATAAGCCAGTCCGACGAAGGTGAAGACGGCGGAGTACCAACGCGCGCGCAGCAACAGGACGGCGCCGGACAATGCGGCGAAGAGGGAGAGATAAAACGCCAGACGCTCGAGGCCCGCGGGCGTCCACACGGGCTGGGCAAAGGGCTTGAAAGCGATTAAGGCGTAGACGGCGAGCGCGGCGTGGGCGAGCAGAATCAGCCAGGCGAGAGCGCGTTGCAGCATGAACCTACCAGCATACGAAGTAGGAGCAGACGCGGCAGCGTGGCGGCTTGAACGAAGGTGGCACGGGCACGACCTGCGTTCCGGAAATCATGGCCGATGGGCGGGGCTCAGCAGGTATTCGTCAATCCCTCGGGCGGCCTGGCGGCCCTCGGCGATGGCCCAGACGATGAGCGACTGGCCGCGGCGCATGTCGCCGGCGGCGAAGACGCCGGGTTGTGAGGTCATCGAGTTCGCGTCCGTGCGGACGTTGCCGCGGCCATCCAGTTCCAGGCCGAGCTGATCGAGCAGTCCGTTTTTCACAGGCCCGGTGAAACCGAGGGCCAGCAGAACGAGATCGGCCGGGAATTCCTCTTGCGTGCCGGGGACCGGCTCAAACGCGGGCGGAGGACCGACGGCGACGGTTGCCAGGCTCCGCACGTTGCCGCGATCGTCGCCGTTGAAACGCGTGGTGAGGATCGACCAATGGCGCTGGCCGCCCTCCTCATGCGAGCTCTCGGTGCGCAGCATCAGCGGCCACAGCGGCCAGGGCGTGGAGGGGGCGCGCAAGCCGGGCGGCAGGGGCATGATCTCGAACTGGCGGATCGATGCGGCCTTCTGGCGGTGGCAGGTGCCGAGGCAGTCGGCGCCGGTGTCGCCGCCGCCGATGATGACGACGTGCTTGCCGGCAGCGCTGATCCAGCGATCTTCGAGGACGAAGTCGCCGGCATTGCGGCGGTTGTGCTGGGGCAGGAAATCCATGGCAAAGAAGATGCCGTTCAGCTCACGGCCAGGAATGTTGAGATCGCGCGACCGCTCCGCGCCGCCGGCCAGGAGAATGGCGTGGAAGTCGCTTCTCAAATGATCGAGCGGAACATCCGCGCCGACGTGCGCGCCGGTTCGGAAGGTGACGCCTTCGGCCTCCATCTGGAGGATGCGCCGGTCGATGAAATGCTTCTCCATCTTGAAGTCGGGGATGCCGTAGCGCAGCAGCCCGCCGATGCGATCGTTCTTTTCAAAGACAGTGACCAGGTGGCCGGCGCGGGCCAATTGCTGGGCGGCGGCGAGACCGGCCGGGCCGCTGCCGACGACGGCCACGCGCTTGCCGGTGCGCTGCGCGGGGAACTCGGGCTTGATCCAGCCCTCGGCCCAGGCATGGTCGACGATGGCGCGTTCAATGGCCTTGATGGTGACCGGCGGCTCGTTGATGCCGAGGACGCATGCGGCCTCGCAGGGAGCCGGGCAAAGGCGTCCGGTGAATTCGGGAAAGTTGTTGGTGGCGTGGAGAACGCGGATGGCGTCCTTCCAACGATTGCGATAGACGAGGTCGTTGAAGTCGGGAATGATGTTGGTCAGCGGACAGCCGGTGTGGCAGAAAGGCACGCCGCAATCCATGCAGCGCGCGCCCTGGGCCTGAACTTTTTCATCGGGGAACGGCTGGTAGACCTCGAACCAATCATCGAGGCGCTCGGCGACGGGGCGGCGCTCGGGAGTTTCGCGCGCAATTTCCTGAAACCCGGTGATCTTACCCATAGATAGCCTCCTGCGAGGTGCGGGCATCGGGCCGGGCGAGCGTGATTCTAGGCATGTCGGCGGTGCGCGGCGCGCCGAGGACGCGCTTGAACTCGTGGGGGAAGACTTTGAGGAAGCGCGGCAGCATGGCGTACCAGTTGTCGAGAATCCAACGCGCACGCGGGGAGCCGGTCAACTCGGCATGCTGCTCAATGAACTGCTGGAGCAGGCGCACGTCGCGGGGATCGAAGACTGGATCGAGGTCGACGCTGGCGCGGTTGCAAAGGCGCGAAGAGAACTCGCCGGTCTCGTCGAGCACGTAGGCGATGCCGCCGGACATGCCGGCGGCGAAGTTTTTCCCGGTGCGGCCGAGCACGACGACCAGGCCGTTGGTCATGTATTCGCAGCCATGATCGCCGACGCTCTCGACGACCGCGGTGGCGCCGGAGTTGCGAACGGCGAAGCGCTCGCCGGCCATGCCGTTGAAAAACGCTTCGCCGCTGGTGGCGCCATACAGCACGACGTTGCCGACGAGGATGTTGTCCTCGGGCACGAAGCTGGAGGCGCGGGGCGGGTAGATGACGATGCGGCCGCCGCTGAGGCCTTTGCCGACGTAGTCGTTGGCGTCTCCTTCGAGAGTCAACGTGACGCCGGGCGCGAGGAAGGCGCCAAAGCTCTGGCCGGCGCTGCCGTTGAACTGGAAGCGAATGGTATCCGCAGGCAGGCCCGGGGAGCCGTAGCGGCGCGCAATCTCGCCCGAGAGCATGGCGCCGACGGTGCGGTGCGTGTTCTTGATGGGCAGTTGGATTTCCACGTGTGTGCCATGCTCGAGCGCCTCGCGGGCGTATTCGATCAGGCTGTAGTCGAGCGCCTTTTCGAGACCGTGGTCCTGGGCGATGAGGCAGCGCCGGCCGACGCGGCTGGGCGCGGGCGGATTGTAGAGAATCGCGCTCAGGTCAATGCCGCGCGCTTTCCAATGATCGGCGGCCGGGCGCGTCTCGAGACGGTCCACGCGGCCGACCATCTCATCGACGGTGCGGAAGCCGAGCCGGGCCATGATCTGGCGGAGCTCCTCGGCGACGTAGAAGAAGTAGCTGATGACCGACTCCGGCGTGCCGGTGAACTTCTTGCGCAAAGCGGGGTCCTGGGTGGCGATGCCCACCGGGCAGGTATTGAGGTGGCACTTGCGCATCATGATGCAGCCCAGGGCAATGAGCGGCATGGTGGAGAAACCGAATTCCTCGGCGCCGAGCAAGGCCGCGATGGCGACGTCGCGGCCGGTCTGGAGCTTACCGTCGACCTGCACGCGGATGCGGCTGCGGAGGTCGTTGATCACCAGTACCTGCTGGGTTTCGGAAAGGCCGAGCTCCCAGGGAATGCCGGCGTGCTTGATCGAAGTGAGCGGGCTGGCGCCGGTGCCGCCGCTGTCGCCTGAAATGAGCACCAGGTCGGCGTGGGCCTTAGCCACGCCGGCGGCGACCGTGCCGACGCCGACCTCGGCCACGAGCTTCACGGAGATGCGGGCCCGCGGGCTGACGTTTTTCAAATCGTAGATGAGCTGGGCCAGATCCTCGATGGAATAGATGTCGTGATGCGGCGGCGGAGAAACCAGGCCCACGCCGGGAATGGAGTGGCGGACGCGCGCGATTTCGGAGTCCACCTTATGGCCGGGGAGCTGGCCGCCTTCGCCGGGCTTGGCGCCCTGGGCGATTTTGATCTGCAACTCGTCGGCGTTGACCAGATAATTCGCGGTGACGCCGAAGCGTCCGGAGGCGACCTGCTTGATGGCGCTGCGGCGCCAGTCGCCGTTGGAATCGTGCTCGAAGCGCGCCTCGTCCTCGCCGCCCTCGCCGGTGTTGGAGCGCGCGCCGATGCGATTCATGGCGATGGCCAGCGTCTCGTGGGCCTCCTTGCTGATCGACCCGAATGACATGGCGCCGGTGGCAAAGCGTTTCACGATCTCCTGAGCCGGCTCGACCTCATCGATGGTTACAGGCTGGGCCGCCCATTTGAAATCCATCAGCCCGCGCAGCGTGCAGAGGCGGCGGCTCTGGTCGTTGACGTGGGCGGCGAACTCCTGATAGCTGGCGTAGTTCTGGTGCCGGACGGCGTGCTGGAGCTTGGAAATCGTGTACGGGTTGACGAGGTGGTATTCGCCATTGACGCGGTAGGCGTAGTTGCCGCCGGCGTCGAGTTCGGTCTCGGACTCGGTGACCGGACGGAAGGCGAACTCGTGCTTGAGGCGGGCCTCCTCGGCCAGCACGTCAAAACCGATGCCCTCGATGCGCGAGGCGGTGCCGGTGAAGTATTTGTCGACGATGCCGCTCGAAAGGCCGATGGCCTCGAAGACCTGAGCGCCGCGATAGCTCTGCAGGGTGGAGATGCCCATCTTCGAGAAGACCTTGAGCAGGCCTTTGTTGACGGCCTTCTTGTAGTTTTTCAGCGCCGTCTCGAAGCTGACGCCTTCCGGCAGCAGGCCGCGCTGGGCCAGGCTTTCGAGGGATTCGACGGCCAGGTAGGGGTTGATGGCGCTGGCGCCGTAGCCGATCAGCAGACAGTAGTGCATCACCTCGCGCGGCTCGCCGCTCTCGATGATCAGGCAAACCTGGGTGCGCGTGCCCTCGCGAACCAGATGGTTGTGGATCGCGCTCAGGGCGAGCAGCGATGGGATGGGCGCCATTTCCTGATCGATGCCGCGGTCGGAGAGCAGCAGGACGGTGTAGCCGTTCTTGATGGCCAGCGAAGCGCGGCGGCAGAGCGAGTCGAGGGAGCGCTCGAGTTCCTTGGCGCCGCCGTCCACCCGGAATAGCGTGGGTAGCGTGGTGGCGAGAAATTCGCCCATGCTGACGCGGCGGAGCTTCTCGAGGTCGCGGTTGGTCAGGATGGGGTGGTCGAGTTTCAGCGTGTGGCAATGCTGCGGGGTCTCGGCCAGGATGTTGCGTTCCGTGCCGAGGTAGCTGGTCAGCGACATCACCAGGTCTTCGCGAATCGGGTCGATGGGCGGATTGGTGACCTGGGCGAAGAGCTGCTTGAAGTAATTGAACAGTGGCTGGGGCTTGTCGGAGAGACAGGCGAGGGGCGTATCGGTGCCCATCGAGCCGATCGGTTCGGCCCCCAGTTCGGCCATGGGCACCAGGATGTGCTTGATGTCTTCCTCGGTGTAGCCGAAGCAGCGCTGGCGCTGCAGGACGGTATCGTGGTCGGTTTCGAAGACGCGCGGAGGTGGGGGCAGGTGGTCAAGGCGGATCTGCTGCTCTTCAATCCACTTGCCGTAGGGCTGGCGGGCGGCCAGCGAGCGCTTGATCTCGTCGTCGGGGATGATGCGCTGCTGAGTGGTATCGCAGAGCAGCATGCGGCCGGGCTGGAGGCGCCCTTTATAGACCACATCCTCAGGCTTGACGGGGAGCACGCCGGTCTCCGAGGACATGATCAGCAGGTTGTCGGCGGTGACGAGGTAACGGGCCGGGCGCAGGCCGTTACGGTCGAGCGTGGCGCCGATGACGCGGCCGTCGGTGAAGGCGACGGCGGCGGGGCCGTCCCAGGGCTCCATGAGCGAGGCGTGGTACTCGTAGAACGCGCGCTTTTCAGGCGGCATGGTCTGGTCGGCGTCCCAGGCTTCCGGAATCAACATGGCCATGGCGTGGGCCATGCTGCGGCCGGAGAGATAGAGCAGTTCGATGACGTTATCGAGGGTGGCCGAATCGGAGCCGCCGGGCTGGATCACGGGGAGCAGCTTCTTAATATCCTTCCCGAACAGCGGCGATTCGAGAATCGGCTGGCGGGCGTGCATCCAGGCCGCGTTGCCGCGCACGGTGTTGATTTCACCGTTGTGGCAGATGTAGCGGAAGGGGTGGGCGAGCTGCCAGGTGGGAAAAGTGTTGGTCGAGAAGCGCTGGTGCACGAGGCACAACGCGCTGAGGCACTCCGGGTCGGAGAGATCGCCGTAGAAGCGCGTGATCTGGGGCGCCAGCAGCAGCCCTTTATAAACGATGGTGCGGCAGCTTAGCGAGGGGACGTAAAAGAAGGACTTGTCGCGGATGTCGGACTCGATGATTTCGCGCTCGGCGCGCTTACGGACGACGTAGAGTTTGCGCTCGAGCTCGTCGTCGCTCATCGACGGGGCGCGGCCGATGAAGATCTGTTGGATATAGGGCTGCGAGACGCGGGCGACGCGGCCGATGGCGTTGCCGTCGAGCGGTGTGTCGCGCCACCCGAGCAGCGTCAGTCCTTCCTCGCGGACGATGCGCTCCATGATGCCCTCGCAGAGCAGGCGCTGCTGCGGTTCGACGGGCAGAAAAACGAAGCCCGCGCCATACTCATGGCGGGCCGGCAGGCTGAAGCCGAGTTTCAGGCACTCGCGGGCGAAGAATTCATGCGGAATCTGAATCAGCACGCCCGCGCCATCGCCGGTTTCCGGATCGCAGCCGCAAGCCCCGCGGTGGGTCAGGTTGATGAGGATCTGAATGCCTTTGGAAATGATATCGTGGGAGCGTTCGCCGAGAATGTTCACGACGAAGCCGATGCCACATGCGTCGCGCTCGTTCCGGGGGTGGTACAAGCCGGCTGGCGCGGGTAAACCGTGGGATCGAGAGTTGTCCTTCATTTTGGTGGAACCCCCTGGCCTACGCTCGAGCGGGTTCCTCATATTATACGGGTTAATGACAATATCAGTCAAAATGAAATAAGCTTCGCTATCGTATGAGATCTTCTTATGATACGATGGGCTCGATGGATTTCGCCCAAATACAGCTATTCCGGGACATCGTGCAAAGCCGGAGCATCAGCCGCGGGGCGGCGATGAACGGGGTCACCCAATCCGCCGCCAGCCAGGCGTTGCAGGAACTGGAGAGGCAGTTGGGCGACCAGCTGCTGGACCGCTCGCACCGGCCGCTAGAGGTTCTGCCGGCCGGCCGGCTGTTCTATGATTTCGCGCGCGAAGTGCTGCGGCGGCAGCAGGAATTCGCGGCACTGCTGGAGGAGCTGAAGGGGGCTGACGGCGGCACGGTGCGGATAGCGGCCATCTACTCGGTCGGTCTTTCCGAAATGGCGAAGCTGGAGAAGGAGTTTTACCGCCGGTTGCCCGCGGCGCAACTAGAGGTGAATTATCTGCGGCCGGAGAAGGTATACGAGGCCGTGGCCGAAGAGCGGGTGGACATCGGCCTGATCAGCTACCCTGAGCCGACGCGGGAGATCACGGTGCTGCCGTGGCGCGAGGAGACGATGGTGCTGGCGTGCTCGCCGGCGCACCCGTTCAGCGCGCGAGCGAGCGTGAGCCCGGCCGAACTGGAGGGCGCCGAGTTCATCGGCTTCGACGAAGATCTGCCGATCAGCCGCGACGTGGAGCGGTTTCTGCGCGAGCGCGGGGTGCGAGTGCATATTGCCAGCCGATTCGACAACATTCCGAGCATGAAGGAAGCGCTGCGGCACGGGCTGGGCGTGAGCATTCTGCCCGAGCCGATGCTGAGCGAGGACGTGGCGGAGGGGCGGCTGCGGACGATACCTCTCAGCGAGCACCTGGTGCGGCCGCTGGGCATCATCCAACGGCGGCGGAGGACTCTGCCGCGCGCGGCGCAAATCTTCCTGAGCCTGCTGCGCGATCCGGCGGCGTAAGCCAGGCCGAAGCGGGCGGCGTCCGGCGGCAGATTGGGGTGCAGGCGCGGCAGTGGAGACGGAAGCGGCTCCGCGGGCCGCGCGCCGGGGTTTGACACCCTCTCTTTCCGACCCCTACAATGCAGAAGGAATGGTGCGGCCGGGGCCTTCCGCGGACGCGCCGATTCCGCGAAACAAATATCCTCGCGCCGGTATCAAAAAATCAGATCGCTGGAGTTACTGTCATGAATCTGCGTCCATTGCAAGACCGCGTCATGGTGAAGCGGATAGAAGTGGCAGAGACTGCCGTTGGAGGCATTATCATTCCCGACACGGCCAAGGAGAAGCCACAGCAGGCCGAGGTGGTCGCAGCCGGGACAGGCAAGCTTCTGAAGAACGGACAGCGCACGACAATGGCTGTGAAACCGGGCGATCGAATTTTGTTCGGAAAGTACTCCGGCGCCGAGGTGAGGATCGACGGTCAGGAATACCTGATTCTGCGTGAAGACGAGATTCTGGCCATTCTCGGCTGACCGGAATGGCGACAGGGAGAGTTAGCAATACAATGGCATTCTCGCGTTTCAAGACGGTATTGGCGGCGGCGGCCCTGCTTGCGGGCCTGAGCGTAACTGCAGCCGCCCAGATCAAGGTAGGAGTGGTCAGCCTGCAGCATGCGCTGGAAGCGACCGCGGAGATCAAGCAGGCCGAGATCGACCTGCGAACGAAGTTCGGCCCGCGGCAGGACGAACTGGCGCAGATGCAGAAAGATCTGGCCAAAATGCAGCAGGATTACGAGTCGAACCAGGGCAAGTTCAACGAGGCCGCTCTGGCGGAACTGGGGCAGCGCATCCAGCGCCGCCAGGTTCAGCTTCAGCGCAACTCGCAGGCTCTGCAGGACGACGTGAACCGTGAACGGCAGGATGTGCTGGCGCGGGTGGGAAAGAACCTGCAGGAAATCATCAAGAAGGTGTCCGAGGAGAAGGGCTTCGACCTGGTCGTGGATTCCAACTCGGCGCTGTATTTCAAGCAGCCGATGGACATTTCGGCCGATGTGTCGGCGGCCTACGACAAGGCGTACCCGGTCAAGAAGTAGATAGCGAGGCGAGCGGTGAGCGATTTTCTCTCGCAGTACGGCGCAGCCGACCACACGCGTGAGAAGGTGGTGCGCTGGATTCTGATCGCGATCGCGGCCGTGGCGGTAGTGTGGGCGGTCGACTGGACGCTGACGACCTACGGTACCTTTAACATCCGCGATGTGCGCCAACAATGGCGCGCCCACCGCTTCTTTCACCTGCTGGGCGAGAAGCAATACGAGGCGGCGTATGGGTTGTGGGGCTGTGATATCGCCAAGCCGTGCCGCGACTATAGCTTCCCGAAATTCATGGAGGACTGGGGCCCTAAGGGCCCAGCCGCGGACCTCTCCAAGAAGCACGTGCATGCTGTCCGGCACTGCCAGACGGGCATCATCGAGGTGATGGACTTCGGCACCGGGGACACGCTGAACCTGTGGGTGGAGTCCAAGGACCTGACGCTCAGTTTCGCGCCCTGGCCGGTGTGCAATCCGCGCTTGCAGGCGCCCACTTCGCCCTAACAAGATCGCGACGGAATCCAGGCGGCCCCAAGGCGCGGGCGAGGCTTGCAGCGCCCCGCTGCCGCGATGGATCCTGTGCCGACCGGAGATTGCCTTGCAGCGCCGCGATTCGCGGCGTGGTATGACAGACGAGGAGGCTTGGCCGGAGCTGAAGTGTAATGCCGGCCGGGCGCCAGGCGTGTCCATTTGCCGGAATCCTTTCAACTCGCGGATTCAGACAAGTGTGAGAGGTATTGCCCGATCGGGAACCTACTGGATTGGGGGCCAGAGTTGAATGGCAGTTCTACCCGCATATGAACTGGAGCGCCGGCTCGAGTACCTCGACGCCATCATTGCAGAACTGGCCGCGGGCGAATTCCGCCGCACGACCTTTGAGCCCTGGGAGGTCGCAGTCCTGCTGGACATTCAGTCCTGTGAGGCCGAAGACGTCAATAAAAAGGAGCTGTTGCGGCGCTACCAGCGGGCGGCGCACCGGTGGATGGAGCGGGGCGGCAGGACGGTTTTGCTGTTGTCGGACTACCTCGCCAAGCGGCACCGCCGCGCTCCGGTTAACGGCGCGCTGGCGCCGGATTCCGCGCCGTTGATCGACGACCCCGATGAGTTATCCTGACAGTTGAAGAGACGAAACGGGGAAACGATATGCCCAACGGAGACGCGCCCAAGCGCATGGTCTATTGCGTGAAGCTGAAGCAAGAACTTGAGGGCTTGAGCGAGCCGCCGTTCGACACCCATCCACTGGGCCAACGGATCTACGACAACGTCAGCAAGGAAGCCTGGCGGCAGTGGGTGGAACACATGAAGATGATCATGAACGAGTACCGCCTGAATCTGGGCACACGCGAAGCGCAGGAGTTCCTGCTGAAGCAGATGGAGCAGTACTTTTTCGGCGAGGGGAGCAATCTCCCCGCGGAATACGTGCCGCCGGCGCACTAAGCCGCGCGCCGATCCTGACTACACCGGCAGATCGCGTTGCGGCAGGAGCCTGAAGCGGCGCTGTTCGGTATCAACCTGCACCTCGTCCCGGCCCCCCATTCAGTCCCGCGCCCAGCCCCGCGTACGTTCGACGGCCTGCTTCCAGCGCCTCCGCATCGCCGCAGCCTGATCAGCCGGTATCCGGGGCTCGAAACGCCTCTCCGCCCGCCATTGCGACGAAATCTCGTGGGTGCTTTTGTAGACGCCGGCCGCGAGTCCCGCCAGATAGGCCGCCCCGAGGGCTGTCGTCTCCGTCACTGCCGAGCGCACAACGGGCGCCTGAAGGAAGTCGGCCTGCATCTGCAGCAGGAGGTTGTTGCGGCATGCGCCACCGTCGACGCGCAGTTCTTTCAACTCCTGATGCGCGTCGAGCTGCATGGCTTCCAACAGGTCCGCCGATTGGAGCGCGATCGACTCCAGCGCGGCGCGCGCCACGTGCGCCTCTGTAGTGCCCCGCGTGAGCCCGAGCATCGCACCGCGGGCGTAGGGATCCCAATGGGGCGCGCCGAGGCCCACGAATGCCGGCACCAGGAATACACCGCCGGAATCCGGCACGCTCGCGGCGAGCGCCTCGATTTCGGGCGCCGAGCGGATCAGCTTCAAGCCGTCGCGCAGCCACTGCACGACCGCGCCGCCGATGAACACGCTGCCCTCGAGAGCGTACTCGAGCGACTCCGAGGTGCGCCAGGCGATGGTGGTGAGCAGACGGTTGTTCGACCAGACCGGGACGGTGCCGGTATTTTGCAGCAAAAAACATCCCGTGCCGTACGTGTTTTTGCCCATCCCGGGCTCGAAACACGCCTGGCCGAACAACGCCGCCTGCTGATCGCCGGCCACGCCCGCGATCGGGAAGGGCCAGCCGGCCAGGGGCGATGTCACTTCGCCGAACAGGGCGCTCGACGGCAGCACTTCCGGTAGCACCGCGCGCGGCACGTCAAGCAGTCGCAGCATCTCTTCATCCCAATCGGCCGATTCGAGGTTCAGCAGCAGCGAGCGCGATGCGTTGGAGACGTCAGTTGCATGCACGCGCCCGCCGGTGAGGTTCCAGATCAGCCAGGAGTCGACCGTGCCGAAAGCCAGTTCGCCGCGTTCGGCCCGCGCCCGTGCGCCTGCGATATGGTCGAGAATCCAACGCAACTTCGTCCCGGAGAAGTAGGGATCGAGCAGCAGGCCGGTGCGCCTTTGCACCTCAGTCTCGACGCCCGCGGCCTTCAATTGCGCGCAGAAATCCGCGGTGCGCCGGTCCTGCCACACAATCGCGTTGTAGACTGGCTCGCCCGTCCGGCGGTCCCAAACGATGGTTGTCTCTCTCTGGTTGGTGACGCCGAGAGCCGCGATCCGGCTGGGCGCCAGACCCGCTTCTCCCAGGGCTTGGATGGCCACCGCAACCTGGGTAGCCCAGATCTCGCGCGGATCGTGCTCCACCCAACCGGGCTGCGGATAGAGCTGGGTGAATTCCCGTTGGGCGAGGCCCACAATGGCGGCATCATCGCGGAAAACAATCGCGCGTGACGATGTCGTCCCCTGGTCCAAAGCGAGTAGATAGGCCATGGCTACAGCCAGTATGTCGCAAGCACTGGGTCATCCAACCGGCGCTCGCGGGCGCAGATCGTGCGCGCGGTGGGCAGTTGCGGTGGGAACGATGCGCCCCAAGCAGGTGGCGAATCGAATGCCCGGCGAGTAATTCCGGTGGTTCGGTCGAGGGAGGCCGGCCCGGCCCTGGCACTAGTCTTTTGGTTCAGCCTGGGCCGCGGCCTTCTGCTCGGGCTGGGCGGGGACGGTGGCGCGCTTTTTCGGTTCCTCCGGCGTGGCGTAGTAGCCGGTTCGGGTGCGCACCGTGTACTTGCCGGCGGCGACCCTGATCTGCCGGAAACTCCCGTCCAGGTTCTGATTCGAGGGCGAGTAGGCGAGGACGTACTGGTTGCGGATGTCGTGCGCCACTTCCTGGGCCATGCTCTCCACCTCGCCGATATCCTTCGGATACAGACTGAAGCCGCCCGAAGCCCTAGTCATGGAATCCAGAGCGCGCTTGGCCTTGCCCGCCTCACGGCGATCCTCTTCGCCCAGTATGCCAATGGCGTAGACCATCAATTCGGGGTTCTTGTGAAGCTTCTCAACCAGCTTTTCGAGGGTAATGCCGGTGGAAGTCGTATCGTTTCCATCGGTCACGATCAGGAGGACCTTCTTGTCGATCTTGCCTTCCTGTTTCAAGTAGTCGATGGACATCGAGACAGCGTCGCGCATAGCCGTGCCACCCTTGGAGTCGATGCGCGCGATGCCTTCCTCCAGCTTGTGAATGTCGTTGGTGAAGGGCACATCCAGGTAGGCGTCATCATTGAAGTTGACGATGAAGACCTCATCCTGTCTGTTCGAAGCCTTGACGAGTTGAATCGCGGCGTGTTCGACCCGTTCACGCTTCTCGCCGCGCATGCTGCCGCTGTTGTCGACGAGAATCCCGAGGGAGACGGGGATATCTTCGCGCTTGAATACCTTCACCTGCTGTTCTACGTTATTCTCGAAAACCTTAAAAGTATCGCGCGGAAGGTTGGTGACGAGTTTGCCAGCATGGTCGAAGACGCTCATGTGCAGCACGACCAGGCGGGTGTCTGAGCGAATAACGAAAGGCTCGTCCTGCGCAGTGGCGAGCGCGCCGGTGAATCCCAGAAAAATGAAGAAGAGGTCGAGTCCAAAGGTCTTACTGACTGGGCGCATAATAGCCTTGGCGGTACAATGCCTTGAGTGGGGGCAGACCGCGCGGTTGATTTAATTTTACCGTGACGCGGCGGTATTTCCCGTCGCGGGTCAGGTTTTTCGACGTATATCCGAGGACGTACTGGTTGCGGAGTTCGATTCCGATCTTGGCCGCGATGTCGGGCAGGTCGTTCAAATTCTCAACGGGGAAATGGCGGCCGCCGGTCATGGAGGCGAGCTCGCTGAGCAATCCCGGACCGGCCAGTTCTTCCGCGGTCCGCGAGCGTTGGCTCATCGGTTCGAAGATGCCCATGGCGTAGAGTTGCGCGTCGGCCTCGCGCAGAAGGTTGCGGACCTCGCTTTCGGTATAGCGGCTGGAGTTGTCGCCGCCATCGGAAATCACCAGCAGCGCGCGACGGTGGTTCGTGCCCTTGCGCAATTCCTGGAGCGCCATGTAGATGCCGTCGAGCAACGCCGTGCGCCCTTTGGCCTGCGTGAAGGTCAGACGGTTTTGAATTTCTTCGGTCGCCCGGGTGAACGGCATCATGAGCTGGGGACGGTCGTTAAATTGAACCAGAAAGAACTCGTCTTCGGGGTTGGCGGTCTTGAAGAACTCGGCCGCCGCCAGGCGTGATTCGTTCAGTTTTTTGCCCATGGAACCGCTGGCGTCGAAGACCAGCCCAATGGAAAGCGGCGCGTCAAAGCTGGCAAAATACGTGATTTCCTGCTCGACTTTGTCTTCGAACAGACGAAAGTTTTCTTTTTCCATTCCGGTCACAAACTGGTTCAGCGGGGTGGTCACGGTAACCGGAATGAGAACCTGGTTGGTGTCGATGCGCAGATTGGGCGCCAGGCGCTGATTGTCCGCTTCGGGCGCGGTCTGGGCGGGTTTCGGGCGAGGCTCGATCTGGGGCCGCGCTTCCTGTGCGCAGAGCTCGACCGGAGCCCGGCAGAAAGCGGCCAAGCCTATCAAAAGGAATAACTTATAGGTCGAGAGCGGCATTCGACTCCAGTTCAGCCATGGCAAGTATAGCACGTGCCCTTTTTGTGCTATGCTCGATTGTGCGCCCCTCGATTCTGGGAGTTATTCCAGCCCGACACGCATCCAGCAGATTCCCCGGTAAACCTCTCGCCCTCATCGCCGGCAAACCCATGCTCGAGCATGTCTGGGAGCGCAGCCGGCAATCCAGGTATCTGAGTCGGGTTGTGGTTGCCACCGACAGCCGTGAAATCGCCTCCGCCGCCCGAGGCTTCGGCGCGGAAGCGATGATGACACGCGACGACCATCCCTCGGGCACCGACCGCGTGGCCGAGGTGGCAGCCTCCACCGATGCACAAATCATAGTGAACATTCAGGGTGACGAACCGCTGATCGACCCGGCCGCCATTGACGCCGCGATCCTAGCTTTATTAGACGATCCAGGCTGCGAGATGGCGACATTGAAAAAGCGGATTCTCGATCCCGGGGATATCGGCAACCCGAATGTCGTGAAAGTCGTAACGGCGTCCAACGGCGACGCGCTGTACTTTTCTCGCTCGCCGATCCCGCACAACCGCAGCGGCGACGCCGTGAGCTGGAAGCATATCGGGCTGTATGTTTATCGCCGCACTTTGCTGCTCGGCTACTCGCGCCTGCCGCGGGGCCCGCTGGAGGAGGCCGAGAAGCTCGAGCAATTGAGAGCCCTGGAGAACGGCATCCCGATTCGCGTGGCGGAGACCGATTCGGACACGATCGGGGTCGACACTCCGGAAGATCTGGAGATGGTGGAGCGCCTCATATCCCTCGGAGGGCTGAACAAGAAAAATGGCTAAGTACATCTTTGTGACCGGCGGCGTGGTTTCCTCGCTAGGCAAAGGCATCACGGCCGCTTCGATCGGATGCCTGCTGGAGAGCCGGGGCTTGAAGGTCAACATGCAGAAGTTCGACCCGTACCTCAATGTGGACCCCGGTACGATGAGTCCGTTTCAGCATGGCGAGGTTTTCGTGACCGACGACGGCGCTGAAACGGACCTGGATCTGGGCCACTACGAGCGCTTCACGCACGCCCAGCTTTCGCAAAACAACAATCTCACCTCCGGCCGGATCTACGAACGGATCATCACCAAGGAACGCCGCGGCGACTACCTAGGGAAGACCGTGCAGGTGATTCCCCACGTCACCAACGAGATCAAAGCGGCGGCGCGGAAGGTGAGCGACGGCGTGGATGTGGTGATTGTGGAAATCGGCGGGACCGTGGGTGACATCGAGTCGCAACCATTCACGGAAGCCATCCGGCAGATGCGCCACGAGCTCGGGCGCCGCAACACGTTGTTCGTGCACCTGACTCTCGTGCCGTGGATCGCCGCCGCGCAGGAGCTGAAGACCAAGCCGACGCAGCACAGCGTCAAGGAACTGCGGGCGATGGGAATCCAGCCGGACATCCTGATCTGCCGCAGCGAGCACGCGATCCCGCAGGACCAGCGCGACAAGATCGCCTTGTTCTGCGACGTGGACGTGGACGCCGTGATCGGCGCCCCCGACGTGGACACGGTGTACCAGATTCCGCAGACGCTGGCCGAACAGGGCGTGGACGACATCGTGGTCCGGCAACTGCAGATCGACAATGGCGGCGAGCGCGACCTGACAGCCTGGAACGCGATGCTGCACAAGATGCGCAACCCCGAGGACGAGGTGCACATCGGGCTGGTCGGCAAGTACGTGGAATACGAAGACTCATACAAGAGTCTGAAGGAAGCACTGCTGCATGGAGGCGTGCATCATAACCTCAAGACCCGGCTGACCTGGATCGACAGCTCAAAAATGGAGTGGCCCGGCTGCAGTGCGGAACTCAGCCAGTACGATGGCATTCTGGTGCCCGGCGGCTTCGGTGAGCGGGGCGTTGAGGGGATGCTGAATGCCATCCGCTTTGCGCGCGAGAAGCGCGTGCCGTATTTCGGGATCTGCCTGGGCATGCAGACCGCGGTGATCGAGTTTGCGCGCAATGTGTGTGGTCTGGCGGGCGCGAATTCGACGGAATTCGAGCCGGCGGCGCCGTACCCAGTGATCTACAAACTGCGCGACCTGCTGGGGGTGGAGGAACTAGGCGGGACGATGCGGTTGGGGGCCTACCCCTGCGTGCTGGCCGAGGGGAGCTTGGCGCGGGAGGCCTATGGACGGGAGCGCATCGGCGAACGTCATCGCCACCGCTATGAGTTCAATCGAAGTTTCGAACAGACGCTGACGTCGCACGGGCTGCGGATCACGGGGCAATCGGAGGACGGCAAGTTCGTGGAGATCACCGAGCTGCCCGGACACCCCTGGTTCCTCGGCTGCCAGTTTCATCCCGAATTCAAGTCCAAACCGATGGAGCCGCACCCGTTGTTCGTCGCATTCACAGGCGCCGCATACCAGTATCGGCAAAAGCGATTGGCCAGCGAAACGACGCCCCTGTTTGCGGGCGAGGCGCAGGCATGAACAGCGTCGAGGTCCGGCCGGGGCTCACTTTCGGCGCCGGACCGCTGGTGCTGATTGCCGGTCCGTGCGTCATAGAGAGTGAGGAGCACGTCCACTTCCTGGCGCGCGCGATCCGCAGCATCGCCGGCGATTTCGTATTCAAGGCCAGCTTCGACAAGGCCAACCGGTCGAGTGCAAAATCGTCGCGCGGACCGGGCCTCGACGAAGGGTTGCGGATTCTGGGGGGCCTGCGCCGGGAAGGTTTCGCGGTCCTCACCGACATCCACGAGAGCTGGCAGGCGGAGCGCGCCGCCGAGGCCGCCGACATCCTGCAAATCCCTGCGTTTCTTTGCCGGCAGACTGACCTTCTGGTGGCGGCCGGCCGGACCGGCCGGGTGGTGAACATCAAAAAAGGCCAGTTCGTCGCGCCGCACGACATGCCACGCGCGGCGGAAAAGGTGGCCGCGACTGGCAATCATCGCATCCTGCTGACAGAGCGCGGTTCGTCTTTCGGCTACAACAACCTGGTGGTTGACATGCGGGCGCTCCCGCAAATGCGCGCCGCAGGCTGGCCCGTTGTTTTCGACGCGACACACAGCGTGCAACTGCCCGGCGCGGCGGGGGAAGCGTCCGGCGGCACGCCCGAGTTCATCGAGCCGCTGGCGCGGGCCGCCGTGGCCACGGGCATTGATGGAGTTTTCATTGAGGTCCACGAAGAACCATCGCGCGCGCTGTCGGACGGGGCGAATGCACTTCGTCTGGACCAGTTACGGGGATTGCTGACGCGGTTGCGGCGTATCGATGGCCTCGTGAAGAGCGAGGAGTTTCGTCGGGCTGCAGAGTCCACGGATGAGCCCCGGCGCGCGTCTAGTATTGTGGATTAGAGTGTCAGGAGACGGCCCATGATGTCCAATGCCTATCGCGCCCGACGTGGTTTTTCGCTGATCGAACTGCTGATCGTGATTGCGATCATCCTGATTATCGCCGCCATCGCGGCTCCGAAGTTGAACATTGCCCGCATGCAGGCGGAGGAAATGGCCGCTATCCGGACGATCACAACGCTCCACTTGGCGCAGACATCCTATTACTCGCAGTTCGGCCGCAACGCCGAGAGCCTGCAGCAACTGGGCCCGCCGGCCGGCGGACAGCCTGGCCCGGCCGCCGCCGATCTGATCTCCGGCGACCTGGCAGGGGGCTCAAAGAGCGGGTATATCTTTACGGTGACCTCGACCAAGGAAGGCTATGCAATCACCGCCGTTCCGCAGGTCTTCGGCCAATCGGGGCGCCGGACGTTCTACTCCGACCAAACGCTGGTGGTTCGGGAGAACTGGGGCGCGGAGCCGGCCACGGCACAAAGCAACGAAATTAAGTGAACGCCCCGGCGTGCCAGCGGCGCCGTCCAGTCGCTGGCTCTGAAGACGAATTATGATCCTTGCGTGAGAAGCGCCTGCTTCCAGGAATGATTACGCGTTCAGGAGCGTCGCGGCTTGCTGAAGAGCGTTAACGAGCCGAGGAATGCGAGCAAGGCGCCCAGGGCCAACCAGGCCGCGCTGATAGCTCCTGTTTTGCCGCTAAAGCGGAAGGCCATGTTGATAAAGAATCCATAGACGATCAGGACGAATGCGGCCAGAGTGTAGATCACCTGGAGCGGCTTGAGCCGGTTGAGCAGGGCCAGACCGCCCGCTAAGATGCCGGTCAGACCGAGGATCGCCAACCAGGCCGTCAGGATGCCCCCTTTCCACCAGGGGAGCATCGACATGTCCAGATTCTGGATGTTCGTAACAACGATGAGCAGCGCCAGGGCCGTCAGGAACATGCCAATCAGAATGGAAAACGCGCAACTCCAGAAGCGCAGTAAGAGACCGAAGATTTTCACGATACCTCCGCAGCACCAATCACGCGGCGAGTGATTATTCTATCAATTCGGAGCACGCGGTCCCTAACCGCTTGATCGTCCCTCACGCCTCAAGCGGCCAGCGCACTCGTAGTGTTGGCCAGGCGGTCGTGCCAGCATTCTTCGCCTTCACAAGATCGCAAACTGCTTCTCGTCCCCTGTAAGGGACGCGTTGCGCCAGACGACCTCCCGCCTGGTCATTGCCGCGCCGCTGTTTGCTCGAGCCCCAGCACCCGTTCCAGCGTTTTCATCGGAAGCGCTCCTTCACGCAGCGCCCGCTCGTTGAAAGCGCCGGCGTTGAATGACTTGCCTTCCTTCACCTCAGCGGCCGCGCGCAGCCGTTTCCATTCGCTGTATCCAGTGAAGTAGGTCGTTAGTTGGCACGAACTCAGCTTCGCCCGCTGCACTTTGGCGACGGCCTCCTCCCGTTCCTGAAACGTCCTATCCATCATCAGCGTCATCGCCTCGTCGTCGGTCAGGCCCATGGTCTGGTACTTGATATCGAGAATCGTGTTGGCGATCGCGCGCAACTCCCACTTCAGGTTCTGCATCTTCAATTCCGGCGACTTATCGAGGTAGCCTGCCTTCAGCATCTCCGCGGTAGCGTAAACGGCCCAGCCTTCCACATAGACGCCGCTGCCATAAATCGCGCGCAGCATGCGCCGCGACATAGGCTCGATGGTGGAAGCGTATTCAGCCTGCACGTAGTGGCCGGGAATCGCTTCGTGGATTGTCAGTATGCGCAGCCCGTAGTTGTTGTACTCACGCAGCTTCGATTCCACGCGCTCCTTCGGCCAGTCCTTAGGAATCGGCGTCACCCAGTAGAACGCGCCCAACTGCGGCTCCATCGGTGGCGCGGGATTGAAACCGCCCACACCATAACCGCCGCGCATAAACACCGGGGTCTCGATCACCTGCAGATTGTCGCGCGGCGGATCCTTTACCAGTTGATTGGGATGTGCCTTAAGAAATGCGCGCGTCTCTTCCAGGGCCTTGCGCGCCTCATCCATGTAAGCTTCCGGCCGCGGATGCCGCTCATCTATCTTCTTGAATGTCTCGCCTACGATCAGGTTCATGTCAACCGGATCGACATGCGTCGGATACAGCTTGTGATGCAGTGGCAGGGCCACTGCGAATAGCTCGCGCCGTGTGTCTCTTAGCGCGTCTTCAGCCTGCGCGAGTATCTGTTCCGGCCGCATGTCCGTGCCCATCACCAGTGCGAATTTCTTCGCGTATCTCTCCTTGCCCAGTCGCCAGCTTTCCGCGTCCGCGTCCTTGAGCGAGGATTTCAACCAGTCGTTGAAACCACGCATTGCCGCGGTCGCCGGCTTGGCGGCAGCGTCATAGTCGCCTTTCAACGACGGCGGCACTTTCTCCGGAAACGTTTGCTCAATCAGCCCGATCGTCCCCTCGTTCTCTTCCGCGGCAACCTTCTTCCAGACCGGCGGTGCATCCACAAGTTGCCGTTTTGCCTCCTCGATGATGCGAGGCACTTCGCCGAGCCGGGAGATGATATGCCTCCAGCGCTGCTCCGCCGGCGCATACTCGACGCTATAGGGCACGAATAGCCCATTCCCTATCGTCTCGACATATAGCGTCGGGTTGTGCTTCCAGCTTTGAATCTCTTTGTCTTCGAGTTCCGCCAACTTGATCTGCGACTCAATCAGCTCGGCGTCGGCCCTAGACTCGGCGTCAAACTTATCGCGATCGAATCGTTCCAGCTTGGCCTTCAAATCCATCCACGCCGCCCGGCTACTCTCGATGCCCGCCGCGCTGAAGTCATCCAGGTGCGCATCTAGTTCGATGCCGTTGTGCTTGTGATAGCCCGCTGCCGTCGCGCCAGTGGGGCTGAGGGCCAGCGTTGTATCAATGAATTCCTGCGTGAAAGCCGGGAAATCGGCCGGGCCCTTGTTGCAGCCGCAGAGCGTCCCGAACGCGACGAGTGGAACCAGGACCAAAATTGCTTTTCTCATGACAGCGACAGTTTATCAATGCCGACGCAGCAAAGTAAGCACCTTCGCGAGGCGCGCGGCTTATCTGTGATCGGCAGGCTCGGGCTGCCAGCCGCAGTGAGCCTCGCCGCAGGTCACCGGTGAACGGCCGTGTCTTCCGCGCATTGCATCGCGGCGTGTTTCAATGGAATTTGTAACCGTGCCGCGCCACGGAGCGTCGAGATTCGGGAGAATCTGAAGGTATGAGGCTGTCGATCGTTACTCTCACCGCCGCGCTTCTGATCGTGGCGGCCCTGCCCGTGGCGGCGCAGAAGAAATACTCCGGGCCGCGTCCTGAGAAATCCGACGTGCCGTTCCTGCAGCATGGAAAGAAGTTGATCGAGGTGGAAACCAGCGAGGCGCGCGATGCACAGGGCAAAGGCGAGATGAACTACACCGTACCGGGAGCGAACTCGCCCACCAGGACGCCGGTGCCGGAGCCGGTCTTTCTGTTTCAGTCGGACAAGATCAACCCGGAGAGGCTGTCGCTGTTTCGAATGGAGGTCAAGGGCGGCCAGCGCGCCCTGACCCTGCCGACTGATCCAAGAAGACGCAAGGACAAGGCGCGTCCGCTCTTCATCCTGGTATCGCCCATTGAAAACCGGCTGTTCAAGGTGGAGGTGAACGAACCACTGGAGAACGGTGAGTATTGTCTGTCACCCGAAGGCTCGAACGCGGTGTTCTGCTTCAGCGAATACTGAAACCGGCTTGACCCAAGGCCGCTGGTCTTATTGCGACTGGCGCGCGATATCTTCCGCAATCAGCGTGCCGTGGAAGCGTCCGTTCTCGATAAAGACCTCATTGGTGTGCATACCCGCCACGAGAACTCCGGCCAGGTACACGCCGGGACGTTCGGATTCGAGTGTCTCGGGATTCAGGCGCGGGCGGAGCGTTTCGACGTCGAAGCGGATGCCGTGCTGCTCAAGGAACTCCGTGTCCGGATGGTAGCCCGTCATAGCGAAAACGAAATCGTTTATCACCTGTAACTCGCCCTCCGGCGTGGCGAGCGTGACGGTATCTGGCTCGATGTGCGTCACAGTTGAATTGAAAAAGGCTCTTACCTCGCCCGATTTTATGCGGTTTTCAATGTTCGGCCTGATCCAGTATTTGACATTGTCGTGGAGCTGCTCGCGGCGATGGACGAGCGTGACGCGGGCGCCGGTCCAGAATAGCTCGAGCGCGGCGATGGCGGCCGAGTTCTTACCGCCGACGACGATCACGTCCTGCGCGTAGTACGGATGCGCTTCCTTGTAGTAGTGCAGTACCTTCGGCAGTTCTTCGCCAGGCACGTTCAGGTAGTTTGGCTTGTCATAGTAGCCAGTAGCGAGAATCAACTTGCGAGCCCGGTACTCTCGGGTCCGCTCGAGGCGATCCGAAGTATAGATAGAGAAGTCGCCGTCGCCGCCTGTGAAGCGTAATACACGCTCGTACTGATGAATGTCGAGAGAATAGTGGTCGGCGACGCGGCGATAGTACTTCAGCGCCTCGCCGCGCACTGGTTTTTCGCCGATGGAGGTCATCGGGATTCCACCGATCTCGAGCAGTTCCGGCGTCGTGAAGAAGACCATATTGGTCGGATAGTTATACAGCGAGTTAGTGATGCAGCCCTTGTCCAGCAGAACGGCATTCAGGCCGCGGCGCTTCAACTCGATGCCGCAGGCTAAGCCGGTTGGGCCGGCCCCGACGATCACAGCGTCCAGCAATTCTTCCATCCGATTCACAGCAGTGACTCAACGCTCGCGTAAACGGCGTCCAGCGCGGCCGGCAACGCCGCAGCGTCCTTGCCGCCGGCCTCCGCCAGATCGGGACGGCCCCCACCCTTGCCACCGACCGCCTGTGCCACCGCGCCGACGAGCTTACCGGCGTGCACCTTCGAGGTGAGATCTTTGGTCACGGCCGCGATGACGGCTACACCCGAATCGGCCCGTGTACCGAGCACAACGACTGCCGTTTTCCACTTGTTCCGAAGCTGGTCGGCCATATTGCGCATCTGGTTTCGATCGACATCGTCGACCAGTGCGGCCACGACGCGCACGCCCTTAATTTCACGCGATGCCGCTTCGACCTCGGCAGTCAGGGCGGCGGCAACCCGCTCCTTGAGATGCTCAACCTGGCGCTCCAGCGCGCGCTGCTGTTCACGGGTCTTCTCCAGTTCGACGTTCAGCTCTTCCTTATCGGCTTCAAAGCGCGCCAGCACGGCCGGGCCGGTGACTGCCTCGATGCGCCGCACGCCGGCCGAGATCGAGCCTTCGTATACGATCCGCGCGACGCCGATGTCGCCAGTGCGCGCCACGTGCGTGCCACCGCACAGTTCCCGCGAAAAACCGGGCACGCTGACTACACGCACGCTCTCTCCGTATTTCTCTCCGAACAGCGCCATCGCGCCGCTCTGCAACGCCTGGTCGAGGTCCATCACATCCGTGGTCACGGCGGTGTTGCGCAAAACCTGCTCGTTGAGCAGCCGCTCGACCTCGGCGCGCTCGCCGGGCGAGAGCTGAGCATAGTGCGTGAAATCGAAGCGCAGCCGCGCCGGCTCAACTACCGAGCCGGCCTGCTTCACGTGCTTGCCCAGCACCTTCTGCAGAGCAGCCTGCAGAAGGTGCGTTGCAGTATGGTTGCGTCGCGTCGCGTCGCGCTCCTGTTCGTCGACTTGCGCGTACACCGATTCATGGAGCGCGATGGGCGCGAGAGTGCGGATTTTGCAAATATTCAGACCTCTCATCGGCGCGTAGGTCGCCAGCACGACCGCCAGCGTGCGCGTGCGCGATTCATCGTAAAGGACGCCCTTATCGCCCGCCTGGCCGCCGGATTCGGCGTAGAAAGGAGTGGGAGTGATGATGATCTCCGCTTCGATGCCGGCCGGCAGTCGATCGACGGAAGCACCGGCGTGAATCAGCGCTTCGACCGAAGCGAGGCACTGCAACTGGTCGTAACCGACGAAGCTCGGTTTAAGTTGCGCGAAGAGGTCCTGATATACCGGCGCGATGTGTACCTTTTCCGCGCCCTTCCAGCTTGCGCGGGCTCGTTCGCGCTGCTTCTGCATGGCCTCTTCGAAGCCTGCGACATCAATGCTCAACCCAAGCTCGCGCCCCATCTCCTCCTGTTCGTCGAGCGCCATGCCATAGGTGTCGTAGAGCTTGAAGGCGGCGGCTCCGGGCAGTACGCCGCCGGTCGTGGATTTCGCCTCGTCGTGGAAGTAGCGCTCGGCCACCTGGAACGTCGTGGCGTAGCGCTGCTCCTCGTCCTTGACGATGCGCGCCACCCGCTGAATGGACTCCATCATCTCCGGATACGCCGGCTTCATCAATTCGGCGACGAAGCCGGTGAGTTTGTAGAGGAACATTTCCTGCACGCCGATCATGCGGGCGTTGCGTAGCGCACGGCGCATGATCTTGCGCAACACGTAGCCGCGGCCTTCGTTCAACGGAACTACACCATCGTGGATCAGAAACGCGGCCGCGCGGGCGTGGTCGGCACAGATGCGCAACACGGTATCCGTACGGGCGTCGCTGTGGTACGGTTTGCCGAATAGCGAGCCCGCTTCTTCGACGATCGGCAACAGCAGGTCGCAATCGTAGTTGGACAGTTTGCCCTGCAGGATGGCGGCGACGCGCTCGAGCCCCAGCCCGGTGTCGATGGACGGGCGAGGCAGCGGACTCAGCGTCCCCCCGGCGTCCCGGTCATATTGCATGAAAACAAGATTCCAGATTTCGACAAATCGCCCGCCGCCGTCCTCGGGAAACTGCTCGTGCTCCCGGCCGGGTTCGGCCGTACCGGGGCCCAGGTCGTAGTGAATCTCGGAACACGGGCCGCACGGACCGGTCTCGCCCATCTGCCAGAAGTTGTCCTTCTCGTCGAGCCGGAAGATGCGATCTTTGGACACGCCGGCAATCTTCTGCCAGAGCTGCTCAGCTTCGTCGTCCTCGCGGAAAACAGTCACATAGAGCCGCTCCTTGGGCATGCCGTAGCCCTTGGTGATCAGCTCCCAGGCAAAGTCGATGGCATCGGCCTTGAAGTAGTCGCCGAAACTGAAATTGCCCATCATCTCGAAGAACGTGTGGTGGCGGCGCGTGTAGCCGACGTTCTCCAGATCGTTGTGCTTGCCGCCGGCGCGCACGCATTTCTGGGCAGTCGTGGCGCGGGAATAATCGCGCTGCTCCAGGCCGAGAAAAACGTCCTTGAACTGGTTCATGCCGGCGTTGGTAAACAGCAGCGTCGGGTCGTTGGCGGGGACCAAGGACGAGGAATGCACGACGCGGTGATTCCGCGCGGCAAAGTAATCGAGGAACTTCTGGCGAATTTCGTGACCGGTCACAGTGTCTCTATTTTCGCATGCCAGAGTCCCAAACCCCGCATTTTCGGCCATCGGACGCAAAACGGGCGGGACCGCGACCCCGCCCGTTGCGCACTGAGGCGCCGTGGTGGAGCACGGTCCTAAAACTTCAGGTGCAGCGCCAACTGCAAAATGCGCGGATCGGATGTACTCGAGATCTGGCCGAAGCTCGGATCGCCGATGTTGGTGTCCGGGTTGCTGAATTCCGCGTGGTTGAAGATGTTGAAAGCGTCGGCGCGGAGCTCGGCGTCGAGCTTCTCTCCGAACAGTCGGAAGTGCTTCGAAAGCGCCACGTCGGTGTTGATCCGGCCAGGCCCGCGCAGTATGTTGCGCCCCAGCGTACCGTAGGTGAACGAGCTCACCAGCGTGGAAGGGTCGACGCCGTTGAGCAGTTCGTTGTTGATGGCCACCGCGCGCGCATTGGAAAAGCTGTTCGGGTTGAAGTAATAGTTGCCGGTCTGCGCGCCTGCCGTGGCGCTCTGAATAGTCTGGTAACCATGCGGGTCGTAGTACGTGACCGGCGCCACGAGGTCGGCGCGTACCACCTGCGGGTCGCCCGCGCCGGATGGTCCCGGCGAAGTCTGAGACGGCCCCACGCCCGGGAACGCCATCACGTCCAGCGGGAATCCCGAGCGGTAACTCACGATCGGGTAGAGGTTCCAACCCTTGGTGAGTTTGGAGGGACCCTTCTCCCAGAGCTTGTCGAAAGGCAGTTCCCAGCCGCCCGAGAGCGAGATCACGTTGCGCAGGTCGAAGTCGCCCGAGGAGCGGAACTGTTCGTGGTTGTAATACGGCACGAAGCTGTTGCGCTGGCGATAGCCCGATTCGTTGTCGATTTCATGCGACCAGGTGTAGGCGAGCATGAAGAAAGTTTCGCCGAAGCTCGAGCTGGACATGCGCTTGGTCAGCGTCGTCTGTAAGGCGTTGTAGTTGGCCATGCCGATGTTTTCGAACGTGTTCATAAAGTTGTAGTCGCCGGCGCAGCATGCCTGCAGGTCCAGCACACGCGTGTTCGAGCCCGGCGCGAAGGCATTGATGTCGGTGAGGCCCGTGAGCCCGTGAGCGAGGTAGCCCACGTAGCCGGCTTCCAGCGTTAGATTGTTGGCTAACTGCTGCTGCAGGCTCAGATTGAACTGGTAGATGTAGGGCGTCTTCAGGTTCGGATCGATGAAGAAGGGATTGCCTCCGCCGATCGGCAGATCGCCGGCCGCGGCAAAGTTCACATTGTGATCCACCGGCTTGGAGGGGAATGGATTGACCGCGCCCGCCGCCCCGAAGGGGTTGCTGAGAATGCCGGGGTCCGACGTGAAACCGCCGGCCGGGGCCGAGAAGCCCAGATAAGCCGAGCCGAAGAATGGCGACTGGCCGTTGAACTGCAGGTTGTCCTCGGCCTTCAGCACGTCGTAGAACATGCCCGCGCCGCCGCGAATGCTGGTCTTGGCGTTCCCGAAAACGTCCCAGGCAAAGCCCGCGCGCGGCGCGAAGTTCGTCTTGTCGGGGAAATTCGCGCCCGTCGGCGCGCCCTTGTCGCCGGAGAAGAGCAGGCCCAGCGGCGCGCCGGGGAAAACTGTCGATTGCTGGCCGGGGATGAAGCTGAACGACCGGCCCTGCGTGTCGTATTTTGGCTGGTTGTACTCATAGCGCAGTCCGAAGTTGAGCGTCAGGCGCCGCGTCAGCTTCCACGAGTCCTGCGCGTAGCCGGCAAAGGAGTGCGACCGAATGTTGGTCGGCGCGTTCGGATACTCCTGGAAATCGTCGGGCAGGCCCATCAGGAAGTCGGCGCGGTCGTTGCCCGAGCCGATCAGCGTGCCGGGGCCATAGAAGTCGTACTCGCCGTTGAGGTAATAGCCGTAGATCATCGCATCGCGATAGGCCGAGGCGTAGAAACCGAACTTAAGCGAATGCTTGCCTCGAGTCCAGGAGAGATCATTCGTGAACGTGAAGGTGTTGTCGACGATGTTGGCGGGACCAAAGGGATTGTATCCGGCAAACATTCCCGACCCCTCCAGGAAAATGTTCGTCGGACCATCGACCAGATCCGGCGTGATGTCGATACCGAGCTGCGACGGGCCCGGCTTGGTGCCGATGGGGAAGTTCTGGTAGTTGTTGTTGCGCTGCGCGGTGAGGCGCGCCTGATCGAGCAGCGACGGCGAGAAGGTGTGCGAATAAGCGACGTTGCCGAAGTAGGCCGTGACGTCGTCCGCTATCGGGTAGCCGCTGACCGTCGTCGCACCGGAGGAGCCGGAATAGGGCACCGTACTGGGCGTGTCCTGCTCGGCCAGGGTCATGCTGAGCATGTCGCGCGAGCTGATCGAGTAGTCGATCTTACCCATGAACTCGGAGTGGTTGGCCTGGGCCGTCGCCTCCGGGAACACATAGCCCGTCGCCGAGGTCGGAATCAGATTCTGCTTGAAGTAATTGAGCGCGACCGGACTGATGCTGGTCGGCGCGATGATGCCCTGCGTGGCCAGCGTGGGATTCGGCTGGAAGTAGGGATTGGCCTGCAGGAACGACACTACCGCCGGATCGGGACCGCCGTTCACCGACTGCGAGAAGTTGCCCTGCGCCTCCAGCGGGGTATAGGTGGTCACTTTGCCCGACGCCGCATTGGAACTCTGTTTCTGGCCTTCGTAGCTGAAGAAGAAGAAGAGCTTGTTGCGGCCGTCGATGATGTGCGGCAGCACGATCGGACCGCCCAGCGTCGCACCGTACTGATTGCGCTTGAGGATCTGCCGCGCAATGCCCTGCTGGTTGTTGAAAAACGTGTTGGCGTCGAAGTCCTCATTGCGAATGTAGTCGAAAGCCGTGGCGTGCACCGAATTAGTGCCGCTCTTGGTAACCACGCTCACCACGCCGCCGCCGTTGCGGCCGTACTCGGCCGAGTAGTTACTCTCCAGCACGCGGAACTCGGCCACTGCATCGGGATTCGGATTGATCACCACATCGTTGTTGATCAGGTGGTTGTTGTTGCCGCCGTCGAGCAGATAGGTCACCGAGTCCGAGCGCATGCCGCCGATCGAGTAGCCGCCGGCCTGGCGCGGCGCGTCGGTATTTTTCGGCGTCGCGCCCGGTTGCGTAGCCAGCAGGTCGAGCGTGTTGCGCCCGTTCAGCGGCAACTCGTAAATCGCATTGCCATCCACCGTCGAGCCCACCGTCGCGTTTTCGGTCTCCACCGCGCTCACGCCGCCCTCCACGGTGACCGTGTCCTTCACGTTGCCGACCTCGAGCGTGACGTCGATCCTCAGCGTCTGGTTGATTTCCAGCGGGTTCTTGCCTGAGACCACCGTCCGCGAGAAGCCCGCCGATTCGGCGGCCACCTCATAGCGGCCGATCGGCAGCGGCGCCACCGCATAAGTGCCGTCCTCGTGAGTGACAGCCTGGTGGGCAATCCGCGTTCCGGTGTTGGTTACCGTCACCTTCGCCCCTGCAACTACTGCGCCCGTCGCGTCGAATACGGTCCCGGCAATTTTGCCGGTGGCATCCTGCGCCCGGAGCGTGGCCGGCAACACGATGAGCATCGCCGCCACAGCGCCCATGAATACACGTGCCATGCGAAACGTCATACTGCACCTCAGGTTTTTGAATTGAACAGGACGAGTGCGAACGTGGCGGCAGACTAACCGGCCAGCATCCAACGCATGAATGCAGCGAACGTGGCCCAGAGCGGCAACCGGGCGGACGCGGCCCGGCTGCAGCACGCAAAAAAGATATAAGGCGCAGAATATCACATCGGGGGCAATTGTTGCAGCAGTGCCAAGGCCGGCGGCGCGCGCGCAGGCGCGCAGAACGCACCAGGGCGGGAGGAAAGCGAGCCGCGCGCGGCGGTCGCACCGGCTATGCTTCGGACTCCGCGGACTCGATCAGCGGCAGCTTGTCGGTCGGCCGGGCCCACCACACGTAGAGCGTCGGCAGCAGGAAGACGCTCACCACCAGGTCGGCAACCAGGCCGCCGACAATGACGATGGCGAAGGGGCGTTGCGAATCCGAGCCGATGGCATGCGACATGGCGGCTGGCAAGAGGCCCAGCGTGGCCACGAGCATCGTCATCATGATCGGCCTGAGCCGGCGGACCGCGCCTTCGACGGCGGCCTCGACGACGGAAAGACCGCGGGCGCGCAACTGGTTGATGTACTCCACCATGATCACGCCGATTTGCACCGAAGCGCCGAACAGGGCCAGGAAACCGATGCCCGAGGAAACGCTGAAGTGGGTGCCGGTGAACAGCAGTGCGAAGAGCCCGCCAATCGGCGCGATGAACAGGTTCATCAGGTTGAGGCAGGCCCACTTGGCGCTGCCGAATGCGCTGTAGAGGATCATGAAGATGAGGAAGATCGTGATCGGGACGATGACCGCCAGGCGGGCCTGGGAGCGTTTCTGGCTTTCATACTCGCCGGCCCAGTCGTACTTGTAGCCCGGAGGCAGCTTGACCTGCCGGTTCACCTTGGCCATCGCTTCTTCGACGGTGCTTCCGAGGTCGCGCCCGCGCACGCTGTATTTGACCGCAACGTAGCGCTGGTTGGCTTCGCGATAGATCTCCGAGGCGCCGTCGGTGGTCTCGATGCTGCAAAGCTGCCCCAGCGACACGCGCTCGCCGGAGGGCGCCAGCAGGCGAATGTTGGCGATGGCCTCTTTCGTATCGCGATACGGCGTCTGGTAGCGCAGCACCAGGTCGAAGCGCTGCTCGCCCTGCAGCACCTGGCTCACGGCGTTGCCGCCCACCGCGGTCTGAATCGCGTCCTGCACGTCGGCGACGTTGATCTGGTAACGCGCGGCGCGCTGGCGATCGACAATCACGTTCAGGTTCGGCTGGCCGATCACGCGGAACACGCCCAGGTCCTCGATGCCCTTGACGCCATGCATGATGGCAACGATCTCATCGGCTTTGGCTTCGAGTAGCTTCAGGTCGTCGCCGAAAATCTTCAGCGCGAGTTCGCCCTTTACGCCGCTCACCGCCTCCTCCATGTTGTCGGCTATGGGCTGGGAGAAGTTCCAATTCACGCCGGGAATCTCGGAGAGTTCCGCGTTCATGGCCGCGATGAGTTGCTCTTTGTCTTCGTGAAAGACGGGTCTCCATTGGTTCTTGGGCTTCAGATCGACAAAGTACTCGGTGTTAAAGAATCCGGTCGTGTCCGTGCCGTCATCGGGGCGCCCGACTTGGCTCGTCGTAACCGTGACTTCGGAGAATCTTGCGAGTAGCACGCGCGCCTGGTCGGCGACTCGGATGCCCTCGGTGGGACCTGTGCTCGGCGCCAGAGTGCCGCGCACCCAGATAGCGCCTTCGTCAAGGTGCGGCAGAAACTCCGACCCAATCATGCCGCTGAGGAGAAGCAGCACCGTCACTCCTATGCCCACCACCGACATGCCAACCATGATCCAGAGGTGGTGGACGGCCCATGTCACGCCATAACGGTACTGGCCGGTGATCCATTCGATGACCGGATTGCGCCACTCCTTCACTCCGTTGCGAAACGCATAGCTGGCCAGGACCGTCGCGATTAGGATCGAGAAGACGAGCGCGCCCAGCAAGGCGAAGGCAACCGTCCAAGCCATCGGCCGGAAAAGCCGGCCCTCTACTCGCTGCAGAGTGAAGATCGGCAGGAAGGCCGTGATCACCATCGCCTTCGCATAAAACACGGGACGCTGCACTTCGTGCGCCGCGGCGCGGATCCTGTCGTGCACGGAGAGCCCGCTGTTCTCCTCCCGGCCCAGGTGGCGGATGATGTTCTCGATCATCACCACGGAACCGTCCACGACCATCCCGAAATCGAGCGCGCCCAACGAGAGCAGGTTGGCGGGGATCTTGCCGAG
>Ga0182030_10002974_pt1 | contig 36136 bp, 40 predicted proteins | sample 812S3MmetaG_FD_121299 | JGI IMG/M metagenome (GOLD analysis project Ga0182030, IMG submission 121299) | Permafrost microbial communities from Stordalen Mire, Sweden - 812S3M metaG (Illumina Assembly) | ecosystem: Environmental > Terrestrial > Soil > Wetlands > Permafrost | place: Sweden...
CATTGGGCGCGTCGACCGTCATTGATTCCGCGCGGCGTGGCGCTTTGTGCGACCGCGAACCGCGACGACGGGGCACGGGTCACGGGGCCGGAATGTATCCGACCCCGCGGCGCGCGTGCTCAAGAAACTGCAGTCAATCCTAGTTGTAATCAACAACCAGTTCGTCCATCAGCGACCGTGCTGGGATGATCGTCGCGGTCGCTCAAAACCCACGCTTCGCCGATGGGACCCTCGCCCGGCAGCGGTGTGGAAAGAACTGCGCCCAAGCCTCGACCACCCCAAAGCCGGTACTGGTAGATCGGCGTGAATCGCAGCGGATAGAGCGGTATGGATTTCACAGCAAAAGTGACTTCGTTTAGAACCGCTCGAGGGTCATCGACAGATACGCGACCGCAGGATCATCGTTCTGAACGAGGGCTATGTCCGTGCGGCAACGCACCGATCTATCTCGCGACGGCGCGTATTTTTCGGGCATTATCAGACATTCGCGAAGGAGAAAGAACCATGTTACGCAGCATGAGCGAACTGGAAGGCTACGCCATCCAAGCGACCGACGGACCTATTGGCCACGTAAAGGACTTCTATTTTGATGACAAGTCGTGGGTCGTCCGTTACTTGATTGTCGACACCGGCAGCTGGCTGTCGAGTCGAAAGGTGCTGATCTCTCCGATCGCTATCGGGCAGTCGAGCTTGGGTGACAGGATCCTGCCCGCGTCGATCAGCCGGGAGCAGGTCAAGAACAGCCCCGACATAGACACCGACAAGCCGGTGTCTCGGCAGCATGAGATGGAATATCTCGGCTACTACAGCTACCCCTATTATTGGGGCGGCGCCGGGTTTTGGGGTGCAGGCGTTTATCCTAACGCAATGCTCATGGGCGTCGGCTTTGTTGGTTCCGATGCCGCTAACACTACGGCCCAAGCGGCCGCAGCTCGGGCAGCGCGGGAGGCCGTTCGACATCAGGATGACGATCCTCACCTGCGCAGTGGACAAGCCATAATGAAATATGACATCAAGGCGATCGATGGGGGTGTTGGTCACGTTCAGGGCTTGCTGATCGATGAGGAAACCTGGGCAATTCGATACCTGATTGTGAACACCGGCAACTGGTGGGTCGGACATCAGGTGCTGATCGCCCCACAATGGATCAAAAGCGTGAGCTGGCCCGACCACACCGTCCTGGTTAATCTGACCCGGCAGGCTGTGAAGGACGCGCCGCCCTATGACTCAGCCATGAAGCTTGATAGGGACCAGGAAATTGGCCTGCACAAGCACTATGAGCGCGCTGGCTACTGGGCCGATGAGGTAAAACTCGAGAATCCGCAATATTACCTCATCAAGTCTGCCGCGTCGGGGGCGATCCATACGAAACTCTGAGGCCGCAAAAGCTGCATGGTTGCACGAACGTACAGACCAACCTTGCGCTACTACGGCATTGTCCAGCAGAGGCTGACACCAGTCGTCAGGAGATCTTGCTATGCGATCCGGTGCTGGGGAAAAGCTGCACCAACATTATGAGCCGGCTCCGATGGCCTAAGGTCGCCGACGATCGAGGCGGTGATCGCGGGGTCGAACAACCGCGTAACCTCCGGGTCGTCCGCGCGGCGTTCGGGAAGAAGGCGCCTCTTCCATTGAATGAGACGTCAATTGTTCAGGGTTTTGCTATCTCGGATTTCATCTGGCCGTATTCTTCCCGGCTGATCTCTCCTCGCGCGTATCGCGCAGCGAGAATATCGAAGGCGTCCTTTCGGGGAACGTCGCCGTATTTCTGGTGCGCTCGGTAGGTGTAGCCCCAGTTTCCGATGCTCGAGAACATGAGAAAAATAAAGCCGAACCAGAGAAACCATCCCCAACTGAAGTACCAATCGTTCCAATACGGATGAGTCATTGCCAATTCTCCTTTGCATTCACGTTAGATTGCCTGCTGCGAGGCTGATTACACGATGATGTTGCTGCTGCCAGCCATCTCGGGATGATGCGCCCAGCCCATGACATGCTCTGTACGCTGTCACGCTTTGCTGAGCCAATCGCGCTGCAGAGACGGAGCGATCGTACGGCGGGCCCCTTGGGCGCACAGCAAGGCCGCACCTTTGTGCGCTGTCGAACAGACCGCCCCTATTCGGGGTCGGTAAAACTCAGGCGCCGGTGCCATCAATAACCGGCGATATGCATGGCCGCGTTCACTGCCGTGTGGCGCTGTGAGCGTGCCACATTGTGAGGCGCCAACCGGAGGACGACGTGCGGCCATTGATCGCCGGAAACTGGAAGATGAACGGACTAACGGCGCAGTTGCGTGAAATCGCAGCGGTAGCCGCATCGGTGACGGCCAAGCCACCCGCTGCCGACATTCTGATCTGTCCCCCGGCGACGCTGATCGTGCGGGCGGCGCAGGTCGCTGCCGGCCGCATCGACATCGGCGGGCAGGACTGCCACACGGGCGTTGCAGGGGCATTCACGGGAGACATCAGCGCACAGATGCTTAAGGATGCCGGCGCCTCCTGGGTCATTGTGGGCCATTCGGAGCGTCGCCAGCAGCATGGCGACACTGATGCGTTGGTCGCGGCCAAGGCGAGCGCCGCTGGTCGCGCCGGGCTTCAGGTCATCATCTGCATTGGCGAGACGCAATCTCAGCGCGGGGACGGCACGGCATTGGCCGTGTGCGGCGATCAGCTCGCAGGCAGCCTGCCCGAAGGCCTGGCATCGTATTCGCTCGCCTACGAGCCACTCTGGGCCATCGGATCCGGGCACATACCGACCTCGCAGCAGATTGAGGAAATGCATGCGCATATCCGCGATTGTCTCGAGCGGCGTTTCGGGCCAGACGGCAGGGGGGTGCGCATCCTCTATGGCGGGTCGGTCAAACCGTCCAACGCCCGCGAGATCCTGTCGCTGCCGGAAGTGGGCGGCGCACTGATCGGTGGCGCAAGCCTTAAGGCCAAGGATTTCGAAGGCATCCTCCAAGCGATTTCCATCGATGTGTTCGAGCAGCGAAGAGCAGGCGTTGGAGATTCGATGATGCGCATAGGAATCGGTGCGGATCATGGCGGATTTGCCCTGAAGGAGACAATCACGCAGTCGTTGCGTTCCCGGGGATACGACATCGTCGACTTTGGCGCACACCGGCTGAACCCAACTGATGACTATCCCGAGGTCATCGTTCCATTGGCGAGGGCGATGGCCGCCGGGCAACTTGAGCGGGCCGTGGCGCTCTGCGGCAGCGGGGTGGGAGCGTCCATCGCGGCGAACAAAATTCCCGGCGTGCGCGCCGGCCTCATCCATGACGTGTTCTCCGCCCGTCAGGGCGTCGAAGATGACGACATGAATGTGCTTTGCCTGGGAGGGAAGGTGATTGGCATCGCCCTGGCATTGGAACTGATCGAAACCTTTCTGAACGCGCGCTTCAGCGGCGCCCCGCGTCATCGACGCCGCCTGGCGGAACTGCGGGCGCTGGAACACGAGGAAACCTGAACCATGACAACCGATACCCTGACGCCCGAGCTGCTACGCAAGATCAACGCCTACTGGCGTGCCGCCAACTACCTGTCGGTGGGTCAGATCTACCTGTATGACAATCCGTTGCTGAAGCGCCCGCTGCGCTTGTCTGACGTCAAGCCGCTCGTGGTCGGGCATTGGGGTACGACGCCGGGTCAGAATTTCATCTATGTGCATTTGAACCGGGTGATCAGGAAATTTGACCTGGATATGTTCTACATCGCAGGTCCGGGTCACGGCGGTCCGGCCATCGTCGGCAATGTTTACCTGGAAGGCACCTGGAGCGAGGTGTACCCCAATGTTACGCAAGACGAAGCCGGGTTGAAGGAACTGTTCAAGCAGTTCTCTTTCCCCGGAGGCATCTCCAGCCATGTGGCGCCCACGACCCCAGGGTCGATTCATGAGGGCGGCGAGCTCGGCTACTCCCTCAGCCATGCCTTCGGTGCCGCGTTCGACAATCCCGATCTGGTCGTTGCCTGCGTCATCGGTGATGGAGAGGCGGAGACGGGTCCGCTGGCGACCGCATGGCAGTCCAACAAGCTGCTGAATCCCATCACCGACGGCGCGGTGCTGCCGATCCTGCATTTGAACGGCTACAAGATCAGCAATCCGACCGTGCTGGCCCGCATCGAGCACGAGGAATTGGAGCAATTCATACGCGGTTGCGGCTGGATACCCTACTTCGTGGAGGGCGATGAGCCGGAAGCGATGCATCAACTGATGGCCGCCACCCTGGAGCTGGCGATCGAGGAGATCCGACGCATCCAGAGCCATGCCCGCGCGGGGCGCGACACCATGCGGCCACGCTGGCCCATGATCGTGCTGCGATCACCCAAGGGCTGGACGGGGCCGAAAGTCGTCGACGGCCTGCCGGTGGAAGGCACGTTCCGAGCTCACCAGGTGCCCCTGCTGGTGGATCCCGAGCATCCGGAGCACGTACAGCAGCTCGAGAGCTGGATGAAAAGCTACAAGGCAGAAGAGCTGTTCGATGAGGCTGGCCGCCTTATGCCGGAATTGGCCGAGCTCGCGCCCAAGGGTGACCGGCGCATGGGCGCCAATCCACACACCAATGGTGGCGTTCTACTGCGCGACCTGCGGATGCCGGACTTTCACGCCCATGCGGTCAATGTGCCTTCGCCAGGGGCCGTGGACGCCCAGGACACGCTCGTGCTGGGTGGCTTCCTGCGAGATGTGGCCAAGCTGAATCAGGAGCAGCGCAACTTTCGCGTCTTCGGTCCCGACGAGACGCTCTCGAATCTGCTGGGTGCGGTGTTTGAAGTCACCAACCGTCAGTGGGACGCCCGGCAAGTGGACAATGATGAATTCCTCGCGCCGGCCGGGCGGGTGCTGGATTCGATGCTCAGCGAACACCAATGCGAGGGCTGGCTGGAGGGCTATTTGCTCACCGGACGTCACGGATTGTTCAACAGCTACGAGGCCTTCATTCGCATCGTCGATTCGATGTTCAGTCAACACGCTAAATGGCTGAAAGTCACGCTGGAGCTGCCGTGGCGACGCAAGATCGCCTCACTGAACTATCTGCTCGCCTCCCACGTCTGGCAGCAAGACCACAACGGCTTCACGCACCAGGATCCGGGCTTCCTCGACCATGTTATCAACAAGAAGGCCGACATCGTGCGGGTCTACCTGCCGCCCGATGCCAACTGCCTGTTGTCGGTGTTTGATCACTGTCTGCGCAGCCGACACTATGTCAACGTGGTGGTGGCGGGAAAGCATGCACTGCCCCAATGGCTAACGATGGACGAGGCCGTCGTGCATTGCACGGAAGGCATCGGCATCTGGCAATGGGCCAGTAATGACCAGAATGCGGAACCGGACGTGGTCATGGCCTGCTGCGGGGATACGCCGACGCTGGAGATCCTGGCAGCCGTTTCCATCCTTCGCCAACACTTGCCCGATCTTAGGCTCCGCGTGGTCAACGTCGTCGATCTCATGAAGCTGCAATCCAGTAGCGAGCACCCGCATGGATTGAGCGATGAGGATTACGATGCGCTCTTCACGAGAGACAAACACATCGTCTTTGGCTTTCATGGCTACCCCTGGTTGGTCCACCGATTGACCTACCGCCGCACCAACCGCAACCTGCACGTTCGCGGCTATAAAGAGGAGGGGACGATCACGACCGCCTTCGACATGAGGGTGCAGAACGACCTGGACCGCTTTCACCTGGTTCAGGATGTGGTGAATCGACTGCCGCACCCGAGTACCAGGGGCGCCTACCTCAAGCAGCTCATGCAGGACAAGCTCATCGAGCACAAGCACTACATCGACAAGCACGGGCAGGACCTGCCGGAGATCCGAAACTGGAAGTGGGAACCCCAGGTTAAGAAGCCGCCTATCCCACAACATCTGAAACCCGCGGCTTAAGGGAGGAGGATCGGTGTCATGAAGCCTCCACCGAAGGTCGATCCAAAGGATGACCTGAAGACGTTGCCGATGTCGGAGGTGGAGAAGAGACTCGCGACAACGACGGAAGGCCTGACCGGGGCCGAGGCGACCAAACGACTGACGCAATACGGTCCTAACGAGATAACAAAGAAGAAAACCAATCCGCTGTTGAAATTTCTCTCCTACTTCTGGGGTCCCATACCCTGGATGATCGAAGCGGCGGTGATTCTGTCGGGCGTAGTTGATGAGCTGTTCCGGCTGGCCAGGTCGCGTGAGCTTCCGGACGATCTGGTCCGTCGCCTGGTGCGCGAGCTCGATCTGCTCGAAACTCGCTTCACGACTTGACCAATGGGCCGGGTTAGCGCACGTCGGTCATCATCGAGCCTACAACAGAGGTTAACATGTGGCGCACCCGCCGCGCTGTCACCGAACATTGCGAGACCAGCCTCCCATTGTCCGCTACCCCTGGTAGCCGCCTGAATCCAAACAGCTGCGACAGCGACGCTGCCCGGCACAATCAACGAGGCCAAAACTAAACGTTCTCCCGCAGATTGCGCGTGAAGTCCGGTTGAGTGCCAACGATAGCTTGATCACGAAGCCGCCGCACTGCAATCCGGTCACGTCCATCGTATCCGTCTACGTGCCGCTCTGCACTGCGCCATCATGTGTACTTGTGAATCGCGTCCTTCGGTACCGGTCGTCCGCCGAGGCCGAACTCGGGATTGCCCATCCTCACTTCCTCGGCCCAATAACCGGGGCGCGCATGATGCCGGTAGAGATCCGCCTCCTCGTCCCGGCTCAACGCGAGCGCCGAGTGGTACCTTGGCGCATCCTTCACGGACTGCCGCGTCAGGTCCACGGCAATCGTGCTGTCGAGCCAGCGTACTTCCCGGATCCACTGCGGCGCGACCAGCACCTCGTGGCCGAGCCACCAGTTGCTGGTATTGACGACCAGATAGCGGACCGCCCAGGTCTCCTCATCGAACAGCAGTCCGCCCACATGGCCGATGTCGCCGTCGGTGGCTTCGATGTGGTAGGTCAACAGCGCCTGGCAGCTGCGCATGTGCGGATCGCCGGGCGGGATCGATTGCGCAGACGCACCTGCAGGCCGGCGTGTTCCCTGGCCATGGAGGTAATCAACAAAGCAGCCGCCGTAGCCGACGTCCGCCAGCATCGCGCTCGGATAGGCGTAGCCACCCCAAAGGCCCGCACCGCCCCAGTAGTAAGGATATCCGTAGTGTCTCAGATATTGCATCTCAAGCTGTCGCGATGCCGGTGGCGCGCTTTCCAGGTCGGGGCTGTTTCTCACCTGCTCCTTGCTGATCGAGACGGGCAGCACCCTGGCTGCCCAATCCGGCGTGCCGACGGCGAAGGGCGAAATCAACACGCCCCGGCCCGATAGCCAGGCGCCGGTGTCGACGACGAGGTAACGAACCACCCATTGTTCGTCGTCGAAATAGACATCCTTCACATGGCCGATGCTTCCGTCGGTGGCCTCCATTGCGAACCCTTTCAGGCCCTTCATGCTGCGCAACATGCCGTCCTCTCCTTAGATCGCTGCCGCAGCGCGTGGCAGGCGAATCTCAGCTGTCTTGGGCACGCCGTTGGGCTTGAGCACTTCGTTGCCCGCCAGCGCAAGCGCCAGCGTGTTGCCATAGGGGTTCATGCTGTCCACCATGGAGCTCGGCATCAGGATGGTCGCGCCCCGCTCCTTCGTGGTCTCATAGATGATGTTCATCGCGCGCAGCTGCAGCGCTTCGGGGTGCCCGGCATAGGTGTTGGCCGCCGCGACGAATTGGCCCGCGATCGCGGCCTCGGCTGATCCCAGAATGACCCGTGCCTGCTTCTCCCGCTCCGCCTGCGCCTGGCGGGACATTGCGTCCTGCAGCGCCTCCGGAATCGCCACGTCGCGGATCTCCACCGAGCTCACCGAGATGCCCCACGGCGCGGTCTTCTGACCAATCTCCACCTTCAACTGCTCGTCAGCCTCCTTGCGATCAGACAGCAGGGACGCCAGCATGGAAGAGCCGATCATCTCGCGCAGCGAGGTCTGTGACACCCGGTCGATCGCCTGGCGGTAGTTAGTGATCGCCAAGGCCGCCTTTTCCGCATCGTGCACATGCCAGAAGACGATCGCATCGACATTCACCGGGACTGTGTCCTTGGTGAGCGCCTGCTCGGCGTTGAAGGCGGTGGTCTGGATGCGGCCGTCGATGATCGCGATCACGTTGTCTAGCACTGGAATGATGGCGAACAGACCGGCGCCCCTGACGCTCTGCAGCTTTCCCATGCGCAGGATCACGAATTTCTCCCAAACGTTGGCCATCTTTACCGACATCGCGATCAGGATCGCGACCACTAGCAGACCGATGCCGAGAAACACATTGACGAAGTAGCCGGCGCCCATGGCTGCCGCACCAAAGATAAACACCAGAAATGCACTGACAGTATTCATATGCGGTAGTCCGAGTTGTGAGGTGTTGAGTTGTGTGTCCGCGCGAGCGCGGGCGGTGGGTTCGGGCAAAGCCGCGACGGGATCCATGGGTGTGAGTCCGAATTGCAAAGTAGCAGTGATGGCAAGCTGCGCCCATAGGCAATTCGGCGTCGGTGCGCTGGCGCACCGTGTCCGGCGCCCAGTCTGTGTGACAATCAGAAAATGATGGCAGGCGCGGGTGTCGATCTTGGTGCACTCGCCTCCGAAGCGGACCGGCTCGGCGATCAGGGGGCGACGGTGGTATGTGTCTCCCCGGGAAAGGCTCTCTTAGGACTCATCGCCGTGGTCGACCCGTTCAAGGTCTCGACGCCCGCGGCGCTCAAGGCCTTGCGGGCACGCGGTCTCAAGACCGGGATGATGAGCGGTGACAATCGTCGCACGGCAGAGTCACAGTCGATAGCTCGGAATCAAGAAAATCGCAGCGAAAGTATCGCCTGCGCGGAAGGGCGAGATCGTGAAATTGCTGCTGGCGAGAGGCGCGGTCGTCGCCAAGGCAGGTGATGGTGTGAACCACGCGCCAGCGCTCGCGACCGCCGACGTGGGGATTGCGATGGGTAGCTCCGCTTTTCTTTGATCACGGCATGAGCGAGGGCGCCGATTATTTGAGGGGTACCAATGTATCCCGCTGATGAGACCAGATCGTTCAGGTCGCCATCGTCGCGGGGAGCAGCCGATCGTATTCCTTCTTTACCACCGCGTAGCATTCGCAGGTTCGCCTTTCGAGCCTAGGGCGATTTAGCACGGTGATGCGGCCCCGTCGATAGTCGATGATGCCGGCTTTGTGCAGCTTTCCGGCTGCCTCGGTGACCCCTTCTCGGCGGACGCCCAGCATATTGGCGATCAACTTCTGCGTCATGACCAGCTGGTTGGAATTCAATCGGTCCAGACTCAACAGCAGCCAGCGACAGAGCTGCTGATCCAATGAATGGTGCCGATTGCATACGGCGGTCTGCGACATCTGAGTGATGAGCGCCTGGGTATAGCGAAGCAGCAGGTGCAGCACAGGACCGGCGCGATTGAACTACCTGATCAATGCCGCTGCCTTCAGGCGTATTCCGGCACCGCCGCTCTGCACGACGGCGCGGCTTGGCGACGACCCACCCCCCATGAAGAGTGAAATACCGACCAAGCCCTCATTGCCAACGACGGCGATCTCGGCCGATGCACCGTTCTACAAGACATAGAGCAACGAAACAATCGAGGTGGTCGGGAAGTACTCGTGGGTGAGCTTGCCGCCGGACTCATAGAGGACCTTTTCCAGTGGTAGCGATATTGGCTCCAATTCGCTTGCCCAAGGCGCACTATCAAGGTGCCGCACCGCTGCCAACAGATGGTTTACTGTGCAGTCACGCGGCAGCACCAACGCGGTATCTCCAAAGGAGTTCCAGCACGGGGAGTTATTTCAGCACCACTGCGGGTGCGATGATATCGCAGCGTCTTAAGGTGCGGTAGCGGACGCGGTAATCCCACGCGCTTTGATTCGGCGGTATCGAAGAAGCGCCCCTTGATCCGTGATCAAGTCCGGCGGTTTCCGGTGCGCGATGTTAGGGCTGTTTCATGGCCTGACTGCAGCCAAGGCAGCGCGAAATTCAGCCGAAAACGGCGGGTGGCTTGATGAATCCATGTTCCAGTCAAGAGATGACTCGGTGGCTTGTAACCACACGTTGCTCGAACCGGTCGAGGCGTGGCTGGCGCGAACTTTGCCGACCTCGTGCTTCGTAGCAGCGTAAGCCGTCAACGGGGCTTCCCGGCTCGCTCAAGCCCGCTACTTTGAAGCAGCCGCCCGGAGCAAGTTGGATGGAACGCTGGCCTTCAAATTGTTCGCATGCGCCAACGGCCGCGCCTTGGCACCGGGTTTTAGATGCAGAGTGGACTGAGGAGCATCCGTCCGCAGCTGCTGCTCCTGTGTTCTTGGGGAACGATCGGTAAGCGAGTTGCGGTACCGTATATTCGGTTGGCTGGCTGTGTTCAAAAAGGAAGCCTCTGAGCTGCGCAATGTGCGACATGGAATCACTTGATTAAGACGGTAACCTTACGCTGCGCGATCCTCTCGGGTCCGTGCGCTGCCGCGCGTAGGCATAGCAAAAAACCCAGGCATTAGGGCGTTCTTTTTAATTTCTGGCTTTAATCATAATCGCGGCATCGAGCCGCTCCGGCAGCAATTGCTCCGACCCGCCCGCCCAAACCGCGCCGAGACCCCTGGCGAACCCTCGGGGTGGGTGCATCGCCGGAACGCGTGAAGGCGTATACGAACGTCCCTGCCAGTTTGCCACCAGGGTAAGAATGTGTGCCTCGGCGCCGAATCCGCAAAAGCCGTTTCGCCTCGCCTCTACCTCGTCCGGTCCCGGAGGAGGATTGGGCAGCTCAGTCCACTCGAGTGGCGTTCAGTCTATTCAGAATCATCGCGTGCACCTCAATCCCGAGCGCTGTTCGTCAACCTCACTGCGCCTGCGAGGCGAGCTGCGGTTCCGGGTCGAACCGCAGCCCTGCTCGTCAGAAAGGGCTACGCGACCGCGCTCGCGAGCGGGTCTCGCCAATAGGCGCTGCGGCCGTAGTGGCTATAGAGCGCCCCTTCGAGTTCCCGCCCAAGCGGCACGGCCGGATCGTAAGCCGGAGAGTTCCGGATCGCCTTTTGATCGACATCGATGCTGACAACGGATTGGGACCAGTTCACATCGGTGATCCATTCCGGTGAGAGTAGAACCTCATGACCCACCCACCAGTTGCTGGTATTAACGATTAGATAGCGGATCGCCCAGGTCGCGTCCTCGATGATGAATCCCTGCACGTGGCCGATGTCACCGTCCGTGGCTCGGATGTGGTAGCCCTTTACGGCGTTACAGCTGCGCAGGTGCGGGTCGGTTATCCGGATTCCAGTCGTTCGGCGCCCGCAGATGGCCTCGATAGCTTTCATAGGCGTCGCCGACCGACCCGAGCAACGGCACCTCCGGATAGTACCCCCCACCCCCATAGTCCCATTCCCCCCCAGTAGTAGGGATATCCGTAATATGCGTAGTAGCTTCTTTCAAATTGCCTCGAGACCGGTCTGGCGGTATCTATGTCCGGACTGTTCTTAATCTGAGCTTTGGTCAGGTTCACCGGCAGCGTCTCGCTTTCCCAGGCCACCTGGCCAATCGAGTACGGCGAGATGAGGACCTCTCGTCCCGCCAGCCAATGGCCGGTATCGACCACCAAATAGCGGACGACCCAAGCCTCATCATCGAAGTAGAAGTCCTTTACTTTTCCAATCGCTCCATCGCTGGCACCAATGGTTAATCCTTCAAGCTTCTTCACGCTGCGCAGCATTGGAGGAACTCCTGGTTGATTTTCGGTTTCGATGATTGAGCGGCAGTCATAGAAAGCACCTGCATGCTCGCGATTGCAATGACCTATACGCGTAACCCAGACGAAGCTCTGTGCGTTGCGCCGCTTACCGGATTGCGTTCGTTCAGGTGATGTGCCCCACCACTGCGGCCTTTTTTATGTGGCCCGGCAGAGCGTAGCGGCGGAACTCCGGAGCGTCTCACGTGCATCGGGCCCTCCTGCTGCCCACTTCACGCGCCTGGGGCTGGTCTCGCGAGCAGCAGCGACTCCAGAGTGATCGCCGAACCGCCGTATGCGGAACCACACGCGCGGTGGTGTGGGATGGCGGTGATCATAAACTCACTCCCCACCCGCGCCGACCTTCGGAGTGTTGCCTAAGTGCATCAATCGATTAATTTGAGTCGGCTATACCTCGAATCCGCGAAGTTCGGCTAGCCGCACTGCTGCGGCGACGCGAGTGACCATGGCCGCTCCATCGGCCAGGTCTCATTGGCGTACCGCAGCAGGCGCGGATCGGCCCAGCAGGCATCGATGAACTCCGACACATGTGGCGAGCGCCACGCCTCTCGATAGGCCCGCCACGCCTGCTCCAGGGAATCGCGCCGCAGATCCGCCGGCGCGAACGGCAGCGCATTGAGCAGCTTGACCTTGCCATTGGGCACGATCAGCAACATCGCTTGCGGGCTGTCACGTCGCCGCCGGATCTCCGTCAGAATGTCCCAGGGGTAGATCGACAGCGCGGTACCCGCGCCCAGTGCGCGTGCGCGTGCGTGCAGTCGCTCGACGCAGTGCTGCCATGTCGACTCGTCGCATGCCAGAGAGGTCCAGGCGGCCGCGGCTCGACCGATGCGCATGAGTGGCCCGCTGACGAAAGCTTCGCAGCCCAGCTGAACTGCCAGCTCGTAGACCTCGACCACCTCGTGAATATTGTGCTGGCTGGGAACGAATACCAGCTGCGGCGCGTACCCGCGCTGAGTCAATCGTTTTATGCCGGCGATGACCGCAGCAAAGTTCGAGCCAGGTCGGACTCGTTCATGTGTGGCCGCCGTCGCGCCGTCGACTGAAATCTGGATGCACTGCGGCGCCAAGGCCACCAAGCGGTCGGCGCCCGCCTCGTCGATGTAGCGGCCGTCGGTCTCGAGCTTGAGGGCAACTCCAGCGCTTACGAGTCGCTCGAAAAGCTCCCAGCTATGCGGCACGCCGAGCGGTTCGCCGCCGCCGAAGGCGACATAGGGTGTCCCGGAGTCGGCGATCCGCTGGGCCAGATTCAGTGCTTCCTCGCACGAGAGCTCATCGTCCCACGCTCTATCGGGGCCAGAATCCTCGCAGCAAGCCAGGCAGCGGGCGGCGCAGCGATTGGTGAGCTGCCAGGCAATGAACAGCGGCCCGCCGTAGGCCTCGACCGAACGAGCGTTCACCGTCGCCTTGATCGGCGCGCTCAGGTAAATCGAATGTAGGGCTGCGCCATGACCTGTTCAGATACGTCCTCCATTTGGGGGGGTTCCCAGTCCGGCTGCTGACTCGGCGCAGTTGTCTCGGAGAGTTCGGAGCGGCCGGCATTCTCGGGCTCCAGATTCAGGATCGAACTATTCATGGGGGGTCTCCTTGAGGTCAGTTAAGAGCCTGGGCGGTCATCCGCCAGGCGTTAGAATCGGCATGACTGGATTCGTCGTCGATCGCCGCTTGCAGGGCAGCGCGGATTGTGCGGCTGCGCCAGGCGGCCCGGTAGCGCGCCCAGCATTCCGCCAGCGTATGACGACGCAGATCGGCGCAGATGTGGGGCAATGCCGCGGCGATCTTGACCCAGCCGTTGGGCAGTACCAATAAAGTCGCTGGCGGTTCATCGAGGCTGTTGCGCAACGCGTCCGCGATCGAAAATGGGGTAAATGACAGTTCCATGTTCATGGTCTCAGGACGTCCTTTGGCTCGCAGCAGCGTGTCGCGGAATGTGCTGTACTGCTGCGCGCTTGGCTCGATCTTTTGCCAGCGGCGCGCGGCCGTGCCCATGCGCATAAGCTGGCCGGTGTTGAAGCGAAACGCTCCCAACGCCGCGGCCCGCTCGATCACCGGCTGCAGTTCGTGGATGTTCAGCCGGGTGGGTGCGAAGGTGATCTCGAGCGGCAGTCCTGCGCTGCGTACGCTGCGGCAGGCGGAATGCGCCAGCTGCAGCGATCCGCCCGGCCGTTGCCCGACGTATATCGACTGGCTATCCGCGTCGAGACTGATCTGCACCGAGCGCACCGGCAGGCCGGCGAGCCGGGTGATCAATGCCTCATCCAAGCGCTGGCCATTGGTTTCCAGCTTCAGAGCGACTCCCGCGGTACCGAGCTGCTCTGCCAGGGCCGGGAAGTGCGGGACCATCAGAGGCTCGCCGCCACACAGCATGACGTAGGGTACTTCATTGTTGATCAGTTCCTCGGCGACCCGCCGGGCTTGAGCCGCATCGAGCTCATCCGACAGGCGTTTTCCGGGCGCCGATCCGGTGCAGCAGTGCAGGCAACTCAGGTCGCACTCGCGTGTGATCTGCCACGAGACCAATAGCGGCGCCTTCAGACGATCAATGCGAAACGTCCGGTGCGCTTCAGCGCCAGGCATGGAGCACGACGCCGGCGGCGAAGAGACTGACACCCAGCATGTAGCAGCTGACGATGCTGCGGATGGCCGGCACGAACTGTCGCGGCGACTCGTACGTATGTGCGGCACGGCGCGCGCTTGCGACCAGCAGCGGCAGCGCGAGCATTGCCGCCAGACACGGCTTCGGGAATTTACCCGCCACAACTCCGAGCAGCACCGTAGCAAAGCCTGCGGCGGTCAATGAAAGGTACAGCGGGACGGCGCGCCGCCGACCGAGCCGCACCACCAGGTTGCGCTTGCCCACCAGCCGGTCCTGTTGAAATTCGGGAATCGCGTTGACTACAGCCAGCGCCATTATCAACAGGCCTGGTACCAGCGAGGCGCAAAACGCATCCCACGATACGCCGCCGGTCTGCAGGTACAGGCTACCCAGCACCAGCCACGGGCCATAGGAGAGCGCGATGACCGTCTCACCCAAGCCGCGGTAGGCCCAGCGTATCGGCGGGGCAACGTAGAAAATGGCCGCCACGCCGCCGAGCAGCGCAAAGGCGAGGATCGGCCAGCCGTCCATGGCCGCGAGGTACACCCCAACCGCCAGCGCAGCGGCAAACGCCGCGATACCGAGCCACAACACCCAGTTCGACATCGGGAGCGAATCCTCTGGATCAAACACGCGATCCGTCCCCATGCGCGAATCGAAATACTCGTTGAAGGCTTCCACGCCGACTACCGACAGTACGACACCCGCAAGTCCGATGAAGAAGACGCGTGCGTTGAACGTTCCCAGCATGCCGAATGCCCAGGCCGCGCCCAGCAGATAAGGCAACAGACCGGCGTATAGAAAGAACCGGTAGCGCACCAGGCTCAGGATGCGCAGCAAGCGCCGAGCCCGCGCCGGCGTCGGGATCAGCGTCGGCGTGCGCAGTCGTACGCTTAGAGGTAGATCCATCGGTGCAACGTCGAGGTCTTGCGAGAATCGGAGCCCAGCTCCTCGATGAAACGCGCCACCTTCGGGTCCCGCCAGGCACTCAGAAAATTAGCCCAGATCTCCCCCAGCGACTGGCGGCGCAGATCGCCGCACACGAACGGCAGCGCATTGACCAGTTTAACCAGTCCGTTCGGCAGCACGATCAGCAGCGCGGCGGGTTGCTGCAGCCGGTAGCGCAGTTCCTCCAGCAGGCCCATCTCGTGAAAGTAGACCCGCATGCGGCCGCGGTACTCGCTGCTCTTTTCGTGCAGCACCTTGAAGAACGTCGCGTACTGAGCCTCCGCCGGGGCCAGGCGGTGCCAGGTCTTCACGGCATTGCCGGTGTACATCGTCCGGCCGGTATAGAAACTGTAGGCACCCAGCTGGTACGCCAGGTCGACGGCCTGACCGATCTCGTGCACATTGAACATCGTCGGCGAGTAGTTGATTTCGATCGGCACCCCTGCAGCGTGCAGATTGCGTATGCCCTCGATGGCCTGGTCGAAATCCCCGCGCACGCGCATGCGGTTGAATGTCTCTCTGGAGGCGCCATCGAGGCTGACCTGCACGGCCTTGACGCCGAGGCGCTTGAGAAGCTCGGCTTTCTCGCGGCTCATGCCGTGGCCATTGGTCTCGATCTTCAGCTGTGCATTGCGCGTGCAGACGTATTGCACCATCTCGAAGAACTTCGGGTGCAGCGTCGGCTCGCCGCCGGAGAACGACAGGTATGGCACCTGACGCTCCATGACCTGCTCAAGAAAGCTGAAGACCTGGGTGTCGTCAAGCTCATCGTGAAACGCCTTGCCCGGTCCGCTTTCCTCGATGCAATGCAGGCACGCCAGGTTGCATTCGTTGGTCACCTGCCAGGCAATGTACAACGGCGCACCGAGATTCTCCGAGCGCGTAGCCGCAGCTGTGGCATCGACCGCCGTGCGCGGCGGCGCTGGCGCAATCGCTTGTCCGATCAACGGGTCATTCCTCGAGCAGTCCTTGCTGGCGCAGAAGTGCCGTGAACGCGCGCACTTCGCGTTCGATGGTTCCGCCGACATCCCGGAATCGCTCGCTCAAGCGCCCGATCAGGCTGCACTCATCGCATCCGGACCCTATTTCGCGCACAATCGCTGCAGCCGTGGGATTGAGCGCATAGACCTTTTCGGACCGGGTGTCGAACAGCACGCCGCCGAACTTTTCCTGCCGAAATTTGGCGTACTTGCCGAGCTTGAATGGCGTTTGGTTGGGCCCGGCAGCGCTCTGCGCGCTCGGGGCGACTGCAAGTTCCACGGCCATATGGCGTCTCCCTGACACTCGGTGGGTTATCGGAAAAGGAAGTATTAATCGATCTGCCCGCGCCTTCTGTACGTTACCGCACAGAAAGAGAAAACTCGATCGTGAGCAGACACGCCCGCCTTTCTGGCCTCTGTGCTGCTACAGCAGCACCATGAGCAGCAGCGCTGCGCCGGCCAGCGACAGGTCCTTCATCAGGTGGGCAAATTCACTCAGGCGCGTGTAGGAGTCCGTCTCATTCCAAAAGCGATGTAGGAAGAAAGGTGCCGGAAAGATAATGCAGAACAACAGTATCGCACCAATACGCGTATACCACTCGAACAGCACCAGTATTCCGCCCGTGACCATCATGAGGATCGTAAGCAGCGTCGCGGCGCGTGGCAGCGGCACATGCTTCCGCTTGAGCACCAGTGAATGCTGCTGAAAGTGGAGCAGATGGCTCAAACCCATCGCTATGAAGTATGAGACGAACAGCACCCGTCCCGGCAACAACATCCACGCTAGAGACTGATGCGACATGGATTCATTGCACGTTTCAGAAGACAATCCTTGTCTTCAGCTCTGGCGCGACCCGATCGATCCGGCGCGACAGCTCATTCAGGTGACAGGTGGGAACGAGTGGAAAGAGATGGTGCTCGATGTGCAGGAACATGTTGAATGTCACCGCGTTCATGATCCTATTACGCAGCGTTCGGGCGATATAGTGGCTTCGATCGCAGTGATGGTGTACGGTCCATACCGCGAAGAACGCAGTCAGGCAATGGCCGACACCCATGGCAATCACGTGATACCTGAGCGCGTCCCAGCGGCCGAATCGGAAAATCAGGGCAATGCAGATCGCGTTCACCAGCAATTGTGCGGCTACGGTGACGCCAAGTCGCCGGCCGCCATGGCGAAGCGCAGTCATGTGCATCAGCAGCGTAAAGTACGGACCATTCAGCAGCGCGCGCCACCCCGGCATCTGCGCGTGTCTGCCTTCGACGTCCTCTTTGGTCAGGTTCAATCTGTGGTGCGTCAAGTGGGTGAAGCGCACGGCGTGCATGGATCCCAGAATCACCATGCTCATGACCCACAGCACGATTTCGGTACCGCGGCGAGAAAGACCCAGCGCGCCATGAAAGGCGTTGTGGATGAGTCTCAGCCCGGTGAGAAAGAACATGAATGATAGACCGAGCGCGAGCAGATAATGTCCCAGCGCCGCGGTGGCGAGGGATGCCGCGAGCCAGGCGGCCGGGAGCAGCGGTTCCACGACCACCTGCATCCGGGTAACACCGACCAGATCCCGCCACTGCATCGCTCGCAGCCGCGGATCGTGCGGGGTGTTCAAGCCCTCCTGCGAAGCGGGCGATAGCCCCATGGGGCTGAATTCAGCGGACGACGTCGAGATGGTTTCCACGCTCATCCATAGGCCCCTTCAGTACGCTGTGGGTAGCGCGTGCGCTACGCCCTTGTGGCAGTCGATGCAGGTATAGCTGCTCGAGAGTGATTGATGCATGGCTGGCGAGGAGATCGCCGCGGGCTTGTCCGTGCTGGAAGGCGGCTTGGCCACGGCCATTGCGTCTGGCGTATGACAGTGTCGGCATTCGGCGGAATCATTCGCCTTGAGTTCCTTCCAGACCTGCTGGGCGAGTTTCATGCGGTGCGCTTCGTATTTTGCCGGGGTGTCGAGTTCGCCTGTCAGGTGCCCCCACAATTCCACCGAGGCCTTAACGTGCCTGAGCAGGCCGGGTACGAATGCGGGTGGCACATGGCAGTCGGCGCAACTGGCGGTAATGCCGAATTGATTGGAGTAATGCACGCTCCGGGTCAGCTCCTGGAACGGTGTGCCCATTTCATGGCAGGACGTGCAGAACGTGACGGTCGAGGCGTAGTGCAGGGCACCGAGAAACCCGCCGGTAAAGCCGAGGCCCACGATGAACGCCAGCAGTCCCCCGGCCGGTATGCCTAGCAGGAACCAACGTTGCGGACGTCGCCATATCCATGCTGCGAGGCCCCGACGTGCGGGTTCAGACGGCGGACCGATTACCTGTGGCACTGGTCACACGTGGAGAAAGCGGCACTGCCGTTGTGGCAGGCGAAGCACTGCCCGTTGCCGCTGTGATCAGCGATGGATATGAGCCCCTGCTTCCGGGTCTGGAACAGTTGGGTTCCTGTCGCTGGCAGCCTGGTATGACAATCGGCACAGACGTAGCCCTGGGAGGCGTGCGTGCCGTGGTCAAAGGTGACCGTCCCCTGACCGCCCCCGCGGTAATTCAATGTCCCGACCTGTTGAGCGAGCGCAGTCAGGCAGAGGAGGCCAGGCGCCAGGAGACCCAGCGCCCATCGCAGAGGTGTTCGCAGGCGCATCCTAGGCCAGAATGTTTCGGCTGATGCCGGCAACATTGGGAACAGCAGTCAGCACCATGGCGGCTGTCATCTCGTCGCGCATGGTCTTCATGAACAGCGCTACCGCTGGACGGCCACCGCCGTGGGCAGCACGCCACAGGTGCCGGCCCACGAGCACGGCGTCCGCGCCCAGCGCCACGTACTTCAGCACGTCGGTGCCATAGTGAACGCAACCGTCAACCAGGATCACCATCTTGCCCTTGACCTTGTCGACGATCGCAGGCAGCACCTCCGCCGTCGAGGGCGTGTGATCCAACACCCGGCCACCGTGATTGGAAACGCAGATGCCCGCCGCTCCGGCTTCGCCTGCCAGTAGTGCATCGTCCGGGGTCATGATGCCTTTGACCAGAATGGGAATTTTGGTTGCCCGCACCAGCTCGCGCAGCTGCGCGACGGTCTTGGGCTCGACCGCAGTATCCTTCGAAGCATCCATCCAGCCCCGACCCGCCGAGTCGATGTCAACGGTAATCATGAATGCCTTGGCGGCTTCCGCCAGGCGGATGACACGAATCAGGTTTTCATTGGGGCGCGGTTTGATGCCGGCGACCACTTTGCCGGGAAAACGACCGGCGACGTCATAGCGGGCCTTGGTGATGTCCCACGGATCGGATTGAATGTCGCCCACCGATCCCATCGTGCCCGCATCGACACAGCCGCCGATGATCGCGTCGAAGTACTCGGACTCCGACATATCATTGAGGTGCGGGAAGTTCACCGCCAGGCCCCCGATTGGTGCCGCCATTGCCGGGAACGAGAGCTTCTGCCCGAAGATCACCGTGGAGCAGTCCGGTTTCTTGTTGCCGCTCAGCGGCCGGCATTTGAGCTGCAGGCGCTGCAGGCCGGTGAAGTTATTCTGGAACGACCTACCGGAACCCAGACCGCCGATGCCCGGAAATTCCCCGGCGCAGGCGACGCCGTCGCATTGGGGGCAAACACGGCATATAGGATAGAGAGCCCGGCGCGCATTTTGGTAGACCGCCGCGACGCTTCCGGTTGCACTGGCAGGTCCGTAATGAGTATCCGGGGATGGCGGAGGGCCGCTGGCTGGAGTCTTTGCCTGTTCCGCCGCGGCGGCCGTCGCCACGGCCCGACTTGCAAGTGCGGTGGCGCCGAAGAGGACCGAAGCCTTCAACGCTGTTCTTCTGTCTACGTTATCCATGCCACTCCTCAGTTCAAGGACATTGCCCCGGTCAGATCACCTTGGAAATTGAGCGCGTCTTGCCGTGCGATTTGGCACGCTGCGCATCGGTCACTTCGATGGATCACGTAACAGGCCAGATCGCCAGGAAGCGCAAGTCAACCGCGAGGCAACGATTGCGTCTGTACGCTAGCTAACATACGCGGCGGTCCACGGCACGGCCTCTGTGCAGCGCCGAGATGCAGCGACACCGGAACCTGTACAAGGTCCACGACGTACGCGAAGATGAGCGCCGCCGACAAAGTGCCGCCCACCAGCAAGGCCGGCAAGGACGTCATTGCGAATCCGCCGTCCTGCCGGCACTTTGGTACGAAAATCGAGCGGACGGCGACGCGACCGTCAGGATTGCTGGCATCGAGCTCGCGTCCATACGATAGCGAATAGACTTCAGGTGCGGCGCGCCTTGTCAGGTGCGGCGCGCCTTGAGATAACGGTAATGTTGAGATTGGAACGTGCTACGGTCCACACGGACGCCCCTTTATGGTGATCAATAAGACCGGGAGTACATTGCCGTTTACCTGCGAGCAGCTGTTCGACGTGGCGGCCGAAATCGAACGGTACCCCGAGTTTCTACCCGGGTGGCGATCAGCCCGGATCATCAAACGCGCGGGCAATACCTGCTACGTGAACCAGGAACTCGCCCTGGGCGTTCTGTACGTCCAGTTCGACTCCCAAGCTGTATTGCTTCGCCCGACGCGAATCGACATCAGCTCTTCCGACCCGCGCTTCAGGACGTGCCGCTGCTTGTTGCGCGTGGCTGCTATAGAGCCAAGCGGGTGTCGGCTCTCGATTGAGGCGGACCTCGAGCTTAGCTCCAGTCTTCTCCAGAAGATTCTCAACCATGTCCAATCCGTGTCCCTCGAGAACATCGTAGCGGCGTTCGAGTTACGCGCACACCGGCTTTATGGAGAGGTCCGGATCCATGGCATCACCGAGGGTAGCGGAAAATGAGGGAACCCCATGTTTGGATGGTTGCAGGCACACCACCGCCGACAGCTGCTGGAACACCCCTTTCCTGAGAGTTGGACGGCGATCCTGGAGCGAAACGTCGCGCACTGGAAGTTTCTCGACGATGCCGAGCGCGTTCGTCTGCGCTCGCTAGTCCAGGTCTTCGTCGCGGAGAAGCAATGGGAGGGCTGGGGCGGGCTGGAGATCACCGACGAGATCCGGGTCACGATTGCTGGACTTGCGTGCCTTCTGCTGCTTGGCCTGGATTACATGCTTTACAGCAACGTCAAGACGATCTGCGTGTATAGCTCTACCGTCATCGCGCCTGGACAACGCTCGGAGGTCTCCTCCGGGATCACGATGCAGGGCCCCGGGGTTCCGATCTACGGCCAGTCGATCCTCGGTGGTCCGGTTGTGCTGGTCTGGGACGCCGTGCTGCGCGGTGCCGTCCATCCCGAGCGAGGACACAACGTCGTCTACCACGAGTTCGCGCACAAGCTTGACATGCTCGACGGTTGCGTCGACGGCACGCCGCCCTTGGCTGAGCACGGGCAGTACAAGCGCTGGGTCGAAGTCTGCACGCGCGAGTACGACCTGCTGCGCCGCCGTGCCTCGAAGGGAAAGGGTACGTTTCTGGATGCCTACGGCGGCACCAATCCGGGGGAATTCTTCGCGGTAATCACAGAGTACTTCTTCGACAAACCGCTGCAGATGAAGCGGCATCACCCAGACCTGTACTCGTTGCTGCAAGAGTTCTACCGTCAGGACCCGGCCGCCCGCCAGGCGCGCCATTCAACTAGGCACCCGGATTCGGGCAACGCGGGTCACTGAGTGCAGCTAGCATAAGAGCCGCAGTGCCCGCCCCGAATTCACCGGAAATCGGCGTGCAGCATAGGGTGTGAAAGGGGCGCGAAGATTGACCAGGATTTGCATCAAATACTTGTGCTGTAAGCAGCGTGTCTCGATTGGATGCCCCGTAGGACCGCCGCTGCAACGTCGAAGTCACGCGCAGCGTGCATCGTTGCCGACCGGTGCAAGGCAAAGCTAGAGGTTTCTGGCCCTTCAGCGCCGAAGGTATCGCAGTGGTTGAAGTGTGCGCGTGGCAGGGAGCCATCGCTAGCAGTGACCCTTGACCTGCCGCGCAAGCACAGAACTCAGTATCTGACCCACTATGAAACCAGCACCCGCAGGCGGCACATCAACTCTCCATGGGCGTACGTGGACTGGATACACTCGCGGACCGAACGCTTCACAAGGACAAAATCCGCAGGAACGCGATAAGTTCAGTTGAGATGCCGTGCGCTAACGAACAGACGCTGTTAGGTGCAGAACCGTACCGTCAGCGTCTACGCATAGATTGGAGACTTGCAGATGTTACGAGATACCAAGGAAATGGTTGGCATGACTATTGGGGCCAGTGACGGCGACATCGGGCAGGTAAGGGATTTATATTTCGACGACGAGGCTTGGGTCATTCGCTATATGGTGGTTGAGACCGGAACATGGCTTTCAAGCCGCCGCGTATTGGTCTCGGCGATGTCGATCGATACACGCAACTGGACTTTAGACAGGCTTCCTGCGCAGCTAACGCGCGTGCAGGTACGCAACAGCCCCGACATCGATACCGAAAAGCCGGTATTGCGGCAACACGAAATGCGATTTCTCACCTATTACCAGTATCCGTTCTATTGGGCAGGTGAGGGACTTTTTGCTCCAGACGGCTATCCTGCTCCGACGCCTCTGGGGTCAAGCAGTCCAGGTTTCGATGCCGACTATCGCAAGGCACAGATGCAGGATAGTCGCGCGGCGCAAGCGGACCAGCGCCAGGACAACGATCCACATCTGCGCAGTTGCACGGCGGTCACCGGAGATCACATCCACGCTATAAACGGCGATATTGGCCATGTGCAGGGTATGCTCGTCGATGAAGAGTCTTGGGCAATTCGCTACCTAATCGTGAATACGAGCAATTGGTGGCTCGGCCATCAGGTACTTATCCCCCCCGAATCAATCACGGAAGTCAATTGGCTGGACAGGAAGGTCATGCTGGAAATGACGCGCCAAGCCATCCAGGAAGCTCCGACCCATGATGGGGCGCTGTTGCCAGATCGTCCAGGCGAAACCCTGGTCTACCAACACTACGGGCACAACGGCGCCTGGCAATATGAGTCGCTGTCGCCCCTCTCAGCTCGAGCGGGTCCAGCCAATGCTCGCGCTGCGCTGAACACGGGTAAGCCAAACGATTAAGAATTCATGTCATGCGAGAGCTTGGAAGCAGCGACTCCAAACTGCACTATCGGGTCCGCGGAGTGGGGGAACCGGTGCTGCTCATTCACGGGCTGGGTTCCAGCGGTGCGGACTGGGCGTTGCAGGTGTCGGCCCTGGCGGGTGATTTTCCCGTGATCGTGCCAGACTTGCCCGGCTGTGGGCACAGCGAGCGGCGAACCAGCATCTGCGCCATTGAAGCGTTCGCGGATAGCCTTTGGTCGTTGGTGGATGATCTCGACGAGGCTCGGGTCAACATCGTGGGATTCTCGCTCGGCGGGGCGGTCGCGCTGGAGATGGCGCTGCAGCGGCCGGATGCCGTCCCGCGGCTTGCCTTGATCAACACGCTGGCAACCTATCGGGTCGATGACTGGCGCAAATGGTGCGAAGCCCGAGTTCCAGCGGCTCTGGTGCGTCTGCTGGGCATGCGCAACATGGCGCGGCTGCTGGCGGGGCGCTCGTTTCCGGAACCCTGGCAGCAGAAGATGCGTGAACGCGCGGTTGGCCGTCATCGGCGCGGTCCCCGCTGCCTCCTATCTCGCCATGGCAGCAGCGCTCGAGCGTTGGAGTGCCACCGAGCGCCTTGACCGACTGCGTAGCCGCACCTTACTGATCGCTGCCGAACATGACTTCACGCCGCTGGCGGAGAAGCGCGCCCTTGCCAATCGGATCGGGGCGAATCTGGTAGTGGTGCGCGGCTCGCGCCACGGCACGCCGTTCGATTCCATCGCGCTGACGAATGCGAGCCTGCTCGCGCATCTGCATGATCTGCCATTGCCAGCGTGCAACACTTGGGATCGCGATTAACTGGCGAATGAGCCAGCTTGGATGCTCGCCACCGGCATCGCTAACGAACACGCCGCTAGCGAAGCAGAGCTAGACATACAAGCTTCGTAGCCCCTTCTCGCCTCAGCTCAGGACCCGTACCTGAAATCGAAGTCAGTGCGCGGCTTTCCGCCTGGCTCCAGACGCACCGCCACCGAGGGATCCAGCAACGCGTAGTCCGTGTATCCGGTGGCGCCGCCTCCGTACAGCGTCTCGATATCGACGGCAGCCAACGGAGCATTGAGACGCAGCCTATTGACCAGGTCCGGGTTACTGATGAATGCCTTACCGAAAGCGACCATGTCAGCCGCACCGCTGGCGATGGCATCAATTGCCATCGTGCGGGTATAGCCATTGTTGACAATCCAGGCGCCCTGTTCATTATCGCGCTTGAAGCAACCGCGCAGCAAGGCATAGTCGAAGGGCGCGACATCGCGCGCGCCGCCAGTCGCACCTTCAATGATATGAATGAACGCCAGTTTCAACGGCCCAAGTTTCTCGAGCAAGCAGTTGAATAGGCCTTGCGCATCGCTGTCCTGACCGGCATCGTTGACCGGAGTCACGGGCGAGAGGCGCAGTCCCGTGCGTCCGGGCCCGACTTCGCCGGCAATCGCGGTCATCACCTCTACTGGCAGCCGAATGCGATTCTCCTTCGAACCACCGTAGCCATCGGTGCGGTCATTGATACTGTCGCGCAGAAATTGCTCGAGCAAATACCCATTCGCGCCATGCACTTCAACGCCATCGCAGCCGGCTTGCATGGCGCGTCGCGCCGCCTCGCGGTATGCGTTAATAATGCCTGGAAGCTCATCCAGCCGCAGCGCCCGCGGAGCCGACACATCTTCGAAGCCATGTACGGTGAAGGCTTTGGCATTGGCGCGGCGGGCCGTGCTCGACACAGGTGGCTGTCCGTACGGCTGCAATGAGGTGTGAGAGATCCGCCCTACATGCCACAACTGCATCACGAGCTTGCCACCCCTGGCGTGCACGGCATTGGCAATCCGGTGCCAGCCGCTGACTTGCTCGTCATTGTAGATCCCTGGCGTATCCAAATAGCCCTGACCCGCAGCCGAAATCTGTGCAGCCTCGGTGACGATCAATCCGGCGCTGGCGCGTTGCTCGTAGTAGGTAGTCATCAGGGCAGTGGGCACCTGGCCGGGACCGGCCCGGTTACGCGTCAACGGCGCCATCACAATGCGATTGCTGCAATCAATATGGCCGAATCGAATCGGGTCGAACAGTGTGGTCATTGGGTTACACCTGCTGGAGTGCGTCCCGTGGGATTATCGCGACCACGGGCGTTGCGGGTTAATGTCTCGCATAGTGGAGTCACCACTCGATGTGGCGGTTGCTATGTAGATGGTATCGAGGTGCTGTCGGGGGCTTGCGAAGATGATTCATTGGCGCCTTGACTTGGTTTCGAACGGGACGCGCCGGCCAATGTCGGCAGACCGCGAGGCGCGTCTACTGGAAACAGTTACGGTTCGCGCTATCGTGCGACGATGAGCCAGTCCAACCGCCCGCGGGGCCGGAAATGCATCCGACCCCACAGCGCGCCTAACCAAGAAAACGCTATCAATCTTAGGCGTATTCAACGACCAGTTCGTTCCCGACATTCCAAACGCCGGTAGCATTCCACGCAATGCGCTCCGCTTCGTCCTTCTGATACCACGAATCTACCATCCCCTTGAGTGTCGCCTTATGACCGGAGACTGTGACACTGATGTCCTTGTGGGCCAAAGACCAGTTGCGCCTTAGCGCGCTTTCAATATCCGCTTTTTCGATGGCATCCTCTGATCGAGATCTGACCTTGATGTTGTTGGATACTCCGGTTACGCCCGAAAGACCTCTTACACTCTCCTTCGAGGCGTCACTCTGGAAGTTCCATTCCACCTGTCCTTCCAGGGTAACCCATCCTTTTTCAACCCTTGCGGTTACCTGGGTGGAGGGAATGTCCGGGCTCCACTTGAAGGCGTTGACTATTTCGGCAGCGATGTCGTTATCGTCCTTTTTGGCCCAGCTGCTGGGGTACTTGATTTCGATCTTTTCGACCACGGCTTTTACGCCTACCACTCTCTTCACCGCGTCTTCCGCCTCCGATTTCTTGGCATAACCGTCAACGGTTCCGGTGAGTGTGATAACGCCATCTTTGGCGGAAACCCCAATTTCGGCCTCACGCAATAACGGCTCCCACTTAAGCTCGGCCAGTACGTCCTGTTGTAATTGTGAATCGGTCTTCATGTTTGTCCTCTTTTCGAGTAGTTCGATGTCAGGGTGACGTGGTCGCGCTTGAGCGTCACCTGCAGTTCGGCTAACGAGAGCCACAGGTCAGTTTGAGCACCGTCAGGTCTGGTGGTCTGTGCGGTAGAACACTGACCGTTAGGTTTGAGTCCACCCGGAGACATTGACACTGCGTTCAGACCTGGCACGGACAAACGACCAGTTCCGTGCAGTAGCACGTGCAGCCGCTAAATTGACCGTTCATGCCGAGATAAATTGAAAGAGATATAGCGTAACGATCATCACTCGCCTGAACATCACCGATGGCGACAGTTCTGCCATCGTTTGTTGCCGCACCTACGGAATATCTATTGAAGTCTAGAATAGAACACCAACTGAATAAGGAGCAAGGGGATGGCCTAAGCCGGATAGTCGAGTGAAGTAGAGCGCGCTTAATTACATAGGTGATTGCTCAATTAGCTGGGCACACATCGATTGGTTGCTGGGAAGACTATGACGCTACCGGCCCACCGGGCATTTCAGGACCGATTCGCAGTGTCGCGCCCGACTAAGGACGTTGATCATGTGCTAAAGGATCCTCGCGCGCTCGCGCGCGAGCGAATGGACCAAGTATTGAGGGATCTGCGCAAATTGGGCAAGCGCAGTGGTGGCGATCCTGTCCACGCTGCTCGCAGGCGATTCAAGGAAATTCGCGCGATAGTACGCCTCGTTCGGGGAAACTTGGGAGAGAGGATGTATTGGCGCCAGTGCCGATTGCTGCAGCGTGCCGAACGACCTCTTTCCGCGCTTCGAGATGCGACAATTTTGATCAAAAGCCTTGATGCGATGATTCGACTTTCGCGCCGGAGTCTGAAGGATTCTCGCTTAAAACCTTTGCGACGAGGTCTTCTCAGGCGAGAGAAGAGGACGCGCGCACGATTGTTTCGCCGTAAGCATCGCGTAGCCGACATGATCTTCCTAGTCGAGAGCGCGAAGCGGGGCGCCGAATTATCGTCACGAGGCAGATGTGCTTGGGGCGTTATCACCCGCGGACTCATGCGTATGTATGTTGGGGGCCGGGTAGCCATGCGGAGGGCGCTCTCAACACGATCAAATGCTGCACTTCACGATTGGCGAAAACAGGTCACAGCTTTGAGATACGCCTTTGAAGCTCTGCAATGTATTCGTCCAGAGAAAATAGCAATGATGGCCAGAAAGGCGCGTACGCTCAGCACTCTACTGGGCGATGATCATGATCTTGCCGTCCTCAAATACGTTGCGCGACGGGAAACGAAGGCGCACGGGTCAACAGATGTCTCGACGCTGTTTGAGGTCATCGATCGGCGCCGGGCTGACCTTCAAGAGAGGGCGTTCAAAATCGGTGGGGAAGTTTTTCTGGAGACGAGGACCCAGATTCTACGGCGCTTGAACGCGTATTGGAAAGTAGGAAGATGGCAAATGGCGTCACAGCGCACTTTAATGATTGGCCCGGCTTCCCATTTGCAACGGGCAAAATCAAGGCGAGGGGAAATCAAGGGCTCGCCCATGAACATCGATCGAAAAGTTGAAGGAGCATAGATAGTGGGACATGACATTGCGCGCTATCTGGCCAACGTGCAGGACGAGCTGAACGGCGCAGCGCTCTATTCGGCACTTGCCGCAGGCCAAAGCGACATCGCCATAGGGTCCAGGCCCACCAGGGTGAGTTGCCACTTCCAATGTCCTCGCCGGCGGTAATGGCTGCCTCTTCGTGCGTTCACGTACGGATCGACCGTCGCGCCCGACCTACACTCGGGTGCCGCCTTCATGGCGGCAGCTGGGACAGCCCGCTCCGCTGAGCGGGACCGGTGACCTACATCTGGACAGCGCCGAGCCCATATGGTTAACCTTTCTCGACGGCAGTTTGCTTCCTCGGCGCCGCTCGTACTCGGTGCGGCCTCGCCTCTGTCGGCGTGTTCGCAAGGATCTAACCCCGAGAGTTACGAGGCTGTCGCGGAACAAACCCGGCGAACAGACCCCCTGGTTGGTATTGAAGGCGCGGTACTCAGCCAGGAACTCGTCCGGTATGCGACTCTGGCGCCCTCCAGTCACAACACGCAGTGCTGGAAGTTCGCGCTCGAGACCCAAGCAATCACCATGCTCGCGGACCGATCGCGGCGCTGTCCTGCGGAGGATCCGGACGATCATCACGTCTTCGTTTCATTGGGCTGCGCCACGGAGAACCTTGCTCATGCGGCGTTGGCGCACGGGCTCCGGGCCGAGACTTACTTTGACGTCGCAGGCGAAACCATTCGTGTGGCGCTGGTACCCACAAGAGCCGAAGTATCCCCTTTGTTCAATGCGATTCCGGCGCGTCAGTGCACACGGGGAGACTATGACTCGAAGCGGCTGAGCACCGGGGAACTCGGCCTGCTCGAGCGCGCTGGCACATCAGACAGTGTGCGAATGCTGCTGATCGCCGAGCGCCCCGCGGTTGAACGTGTGCTTGACTTCGTCGTCTAGGCCAACACCGCCAAGATGGCGGACCCGGCATTCGTCAGGGAACTCAAGAGCTGGATTCGCTTCAATGGCGCCGAGGCGGTTCAGAAGCGAGAGGGTCTCTACAGCGCAACCACGGGAAACCCGAGCGTACCGACCTGGCTGGGCGAACTCGCCTTCGGTTGGTTGTTCAGGCCAAAGAGCGAGAACGACAAGTATGCGCGCCAGATTCGCAGCTCTGCCGGTATCGCGGTATTCATCGGCCAGCCCGCCGACAAGGCGCATTGGATCGAGGTCGGGCGATGGTACGAGCGCTTCGCGCTGCAGGCCTCGGCACTCGGCATCCGCAACGCGTTCCTGAACCAACCGGCGGAAGTGCCATCGGTTCGGCCGCAGTTCGCCGCGGCGCTCGGCGTGCACTCTCGAGCGATCGAACGTCCGCGTGCTCGCCGGCGGGGCCCTCTCGTCGCCTGTCGCCTTTCCATCCTTCGACTGCTCGTCCGTCACTGTCGTCTTCCCAACTTGACGCCTGCCGTCCAATCCTCCTCTTGGCAACCTGCGACAAGCGCAAGCGCGGAGCGGGGTGCGCAGCCTCACGGGAGGCGCAGGCCGTGGGGTGTCGGGGCGCAGCCCTGACCAAAGGTGGGTTGGGTAAACGATTCCGGACTTGTTCCGGAATTGTTTAACAAACCCCTACCTTGCAATGCCAGTGCGCTAGCCCCCGTCTCGGAAGCCCCTTCGAACCGCAGCGGTTGCTGGCCCGGGGATTAAGCACATGCCCCGGCGCGAATCCAGCAAGACGCAGTTCATTGCGGTGCGCATGTCGGCGAGCGATGCCGAGGCGCTGCGAGCGCAGGCAGAGGAGTGCGGGCTCAGCATCTCAGAACTGATTCGCCGTCGTGTGACGGGTCAGGCTGTCACGAGCCGGACTGACCAGGAGACGGCCAGCAGCGTCGACCGATTGGGGCGGATGCTCAAGCATCTTTACCCTAAGGAGAAGGATTGGGCGAGTCCCGAGGAGCGAAAGCGCTGGTGGACTCTGGTGAGCGAACTTGAGAACACCGCGAACGCGCTGCGTCGATAGAGAGCCAAGGGCAAGCTGAAATGCTGGCGAAGGTCATCACGCTGAGCCACAGCACACGTGGCAATGACTTCGGGCCGGTTCTTCGATACATCCTTCGTGCCGGCCCGCGCGCAGCCGTGCCAGGGCAAGCGCTCGAGTCAAGCCGTCTCCATATGAAAGAGGAACTTCTGTGGACTGCCGGCGAGGACCCAGCGGGCTACGCCGGGGATCTCGCCGCGCTATTCGACGCCGATGTGCGCCGTTGCCGAGAGCGGGGCCGCTTTCGCGGCAATCCCGTCTACCACGTGGCACTCAACTGGCAGGAGGGCGAGCACCCGACAGCGGCGCAGGTCGAGCGCAGCTGCCAGCAGGTCATGAAGGCGCTCGGATTTGGGGAGTGCCAGGCGGTGTGGTCGATCCATCGCGAAACGGACAATGACCATGTGCATCTGGTCATCAACCGCGTGCACCCGGTGAAGTTCACGGCGATCAGTGTCCCGCGGCGCGATTTCCTGATCCTCGACCGCTGTATGCGGGAACTGGAGCTTGAGCTGGGATTCGGACGCGCCAACGGTCCTTATATCCGTATCGATACGGCACAAGGACCCCAAATCGTTCGCATGAGCCGGAAGGAGCGCGCGGCGCGCGGCCTGCTCCAAGACCCGGCGGCTCCCCGGCTCACGGTACGCGCGCAGCGCGCCGAGAAGAACTTAGGAGGCGCCTCGTTTCAGACCTGGATCACCGGAGTGCCGGCCGAGCGCGTGCGCGAAGTAATTCAGGGGCGCGCTGCCAGTTGGCAGGCCGTTCATGAGGCCCTGGGCGAGTTCGGCTGCGCAATCGTGCCCAAGGGAAGCGGGTTGGTGGCGACCACGACGCTCTTCAATGGCCGGGTGCTCGCGGCCAAGGCATCCATTATGGGGCGCTGGGCGAGCAAGGCAGCGCTCGAGCGGGCACTCGGTCCCTACCGGACACCATCGGATGATCACCGGAGCCATACCGGTCGGCGGATGGAGTCGTACGAGCAATCGATGCTGCGCGAACGCCGGGAGGATCCTGGGCCGCGCATGGAGGGCGATGATCCGGAGCGCCTGGCACGGCGCGTTGCGAGAGCCGATGCCCGTCGGGCACTGGCGGAGCGGTTCGAGCAGGAGCAGGCGCGCGGCCGTGCAGAACGCACGCGACAGCGGGAGGCGCTGCGCCGGCGGCAGGAGCTCGAACGGCGCGCACTCCTCGAAGCCCATCGCGATCAGCGCCGAAGGGCCCGCGCCGCAGCGAGGACGCAAGGGACGCGCGGGCGCACCGCGCTTTCAATCTGGGCGTTCGAGGCTGCCGCTGCGCGCGAAGTCTTGCAACGCCGCCACGCGATGGAGCGCCGAGCACTGACAGACCGACTACCTCGCAGCGAAGTCTGGCGGCTCTGGCTCGGGCGACAGGCTCTGGCTGGCGACGAGGCGGCGAGGGCAGCCTTGCGCGGCATCCGTTACCGCGAGCAGCGCAAGAAATCTCGCGTGGATGCAATTGAGGGGGAGGAGAGCACGGACTCAAGGCCTCTCGTCGTGGGGAGCCTGAGAGCTGAGGTCGATGACACGCGGCTCGTGGTGATCTACCGCCGGGTGGATGGCGCGGAAGTGTTTCGAGATACTGGTCCACGGATCGTGATGAAGGATAAGGGAAATGAGAGCCTTGAGGCCGCCCTGCGTGTGGCGGCGCAGAAGTACGGTGGCCGCGTTCAAATGACGGGCAGCGAGACGTTTCAAGACCGAGCCGCGAGGATGGCTACCCGCTTAGGGATCACCGTGCACAATACTGATCTGCAAGCGATCGTCGCCGACGAGCGGCGCCGTCTAGATGAGCGTTGGGTCGAACCGAGGGCACCGCAGCCGTGGATGAAACCGGGTGATCGTACAGCTACCCCTTCTCGGTCACGAGGCCTGGAGCGCTGAAAGGCTCGTCTATTCTTGCGGTGAGCTGCGTTCAGTCCACTATTGCGGATTAACCCAGGGGTCTATCGGTATGAAGAAGCAATACCTAGCCGGAATCGCGGCCTTCAACCAGGAGGCCGCCAGGTTGCATGCGTTGATGGACCAGGACCCGCGCAGGCAGTCACGGAGGCGCGCGCCCTGTCGTCGGACGCGCCGGTCGGTGCGGTGCTTTTCACGGGTCTAAAGGCCGGCGTGCTGGTTGACGCCGGTTCTGCCGCAAATGATAAACAGGCTATCGAGGACGGAATAGCACTCTTTAGAGGGCTTTTGGCAAAGCACCCAGACGAAGGGGGCGCTCACTACAACCTTGGTAACGGACTAGCAGCCCTCGCCGATCATGAAAAGTACACTGGCTTGGACTGGTATCTCCGCACGTCTTCTTTAAGGCATGAAGCCAGGAGAGAATTTCAACGCGCTGTATCTTCGCCCAAGCCCGGTGACACAGTTGCGGTTGCACTGACCAACCTTGGTAATTCATTCAGTCGGGCGCACCGCTGGGTTGAGGCCTATGACGCCTACCTGAAGGCGCTTTCGCGCGATCCGTCGAACTCAATCGCGTCTACGGGCGCCGCCAAGATTCTGCTTCGTTGCATCGCGTGCGGCATCGGCGAAAAAAAGACTCTCAAAGCGGTCACCGCGCGGCATGTTGCGCGCGCTAAAGCGCATGCGCCACGCATTGTTGAACTGGCCGGGGCGAAGGCCGAGGCGCATCTCGCAAAGTTGCTGAATTGGAAGTCGAGCGACGGCATTGACCCTGATCTGAGCAAGGCCACCAAATATGAGAAATTCGTGGCCCAGCACCGCCTGGCCATTTCGCCGACAATTGAGGCGCTCGATTGTTCGCTCGTTCGGTGGGACTCGCTGCGATTGCCGGGGATATCCGAGAGCGGCGTGGTAACTGGCGTGCCGGCAATTTTCGCGATGTTGAATGTCATGAAGGCGGACTTCTTGGCAGCACGCTACCTTGCGTTCCAGGCTCTCACGGCCAAAATGCCCGAGAGTGGTTTGTACGCAGATACACTCGACTACGCGACGTATGGCGTGACTCAATCGATGCTTTCCTTGGCCCAGCGCGCCTGCATGGACGTACTCGACAAAGTTGCCGTTGCGACCACGGAATATTTTGCCATCACTACCGATAAGGGCCCAGTCTATTTCTCGAACCGCTGGTTCGCCGAACGCAAGGATGGTCAGCCTCGGACCTGGCACGGTGCGCTGCGTCCTCATATCGACAAAGGCAACACGGCATTGATCGCCCTCGCTGAGATATCGCTGGACGTCAACAAGGGCGGTGCGCTTCATCAGAAAAAGGCGTTCCGTCATTCATCCACACACCGGTTTACCGTGCTTCACGATATCGGGTGTACGCCAAGCCGCAATTCGATCCACGTCGAACATTCCGGGGTCGAGGAATTCAAATCTCTGCTCATTGAAAGCCTACAATTGGCTCGGGCCGCAATTCTGTATTTCGTGGAGATGATTTCGATCAACGAGGTCAAGATGCCAAAGGGTGGAGGACTGGTAATGCAACTCGACGTTCCAAGTCATCATTCTATTCGTGGGGACGATCGGGGACCTTCACGCGCTGCGCGCCGTAACCGGCGGGCACCAAAGAGACGTGTATGACACCGGCGGAGACGTTCGAACGGGAATTGGAGATCTTTCGCACAGAGGCGGAGTCGGCGACGCAGTTTCTGTACGCCTATTTGGCGATTCACGCCACAGCGGCCGACAATCGTGCCGTTTTTGATCTACTCAACACGGCCGCCTTGTTTTGGAACACGAATCTAGGAGCTTTGCAAACAGCAACCTTCATTGTGTTGGGGCGCATGTTTGACCAGAATTCCAAGCACAACATTGACCGGCTGCTGGGCTTTGCGCAGAGGAACGCAGCGATATTTTCCAAGGCGGCGTTGGGTATCCGTAAGCAAGGGCAAAGCGCCACGCCCCCTGACTGGTTAAGTGACTACCTCGCGACAAGCTATGTTCCGAAGCCGTCTGATTTCCGCCGGCTCCGGATCTTGGTCAAGAAGCACCGCAAGGTTTATGAGGCGCGCTACCGGGATATTCGACACCAGTGGTTCGCGCACAAGGAAATCGCGGACCCCGCCGCGATCGGCGCGCTTTTCGCGAAGACCAATACGCGCGAATTGCAGCGGCTGGTGACGTTTCTTGGTTCGCTGTACGATGCGCTGTGGGAGCTTTTCGTCAATGGGCGCAAGCCGGTGCTCCGGCCACGCCGGTATTCTGTGAAGGAAATGCGTACGCGCCCAACACCGGAACGCATGGCGAAGAAGGTTCAGGAGCGCATCACCGAGGACACGGCGCGCTTTCTTCAGAGCGCGGCGACTCCGGCCAACATAACGGCGGTGCCTCGGATGAAGACGCGACGGAACAGGGTCCCTTGAGAGCTTTTGCTGCGATGAGCTCCCCGGATAGGCATCACTATCCTGCCGGTCTTCTACCTCAACCAATGGGCCACGCCCGATGGCAAGGTGATTCGGTATGATCGGCCCATGCGGGATATGGTGACGCATCCAATTGCGCCAAAGAACACGGGATACGAACGCGGGCTGTATCGGCTCGACATAGGCCTTTAGGCGACGATTTCCAAGCCGTTCTTCTGTACCAGGTGCAGCAGCTTGAGCGCTGCGCCGGTCGGGCGCTTTTGGCCGATCTCCCACTTCTGCACCGTCGAGACGCTGGTGTTCAGGAGCGCCGCAAAGACAGCCTGGCTAACCCGCGACGTTTCGCGGATGCGTTTGATCTGGGCCGGGCGGAGCGGGGGAGCCGGCGCGAGGCTGAGATGGTCGAATTCGCGCATCGTCACTTGATCGATTGCGCCAGCACCATGCAGTCCTTTTGCGGTGGCGTGCACGGCCTCCAGGATCTTCGATGGTTTCTTACGCATGGCCGTTCACCTCAGTGATTTCGCCGGCGGTTTGCGCTTTGGTGAGCGCGGCCGGTGACAACTTCAACAATGTGGCTGCCAATTTCTTCAGCGCAGCTTCTTCATCCGGATCGATGTTGCTGCGGGCACTCTTGGCAAAGCCGTACACAAATACCCAGCGGCTGCTCCGGTTGGTCGCAACCAACGTGCGGTAGCCGCCGCTCTTGCCGTGTCCTGGACGCGCAATTCGCTTCTTCAGCAGGTCGCCGCCGAGATCCGCTTCAAAGAGCCCTTTGGCCATCTCTTCAACTGCTCCACGCAGCGCCTTATCCGATAGCCCCTCTTTACGCGCCCAGCGCGCGAACCAGCGGGTTTTGTAGATAGCCATGCTCGTTTGTTCGTCCTTATCTATAGCACGGAGTGCTATAGATTGCAATTCGCTCGCGCCCAAGAGCGCTAGGGAATCCCCGTCCCGCGCCGGTCTAACGGCCGGTATTGGATGCCGGGGAGCACTTTGCTCTTGCTCCTTCCCGTGCCCCGTGTGTCAGGGCGTTGGCGCTCGATGCGTTAACAGGGGGTGGATCGCGCAAGCAGCTGTTGCGCACGGTGAAAGAGATATCGTTGCGGCCGAGCCCAGCCGTCTTTTTGATCTTGGCCTGCACCAGCTTGGTGAGCATGTCGTAGTCGCCCGGCGGCGTGATGGAGGTCGCCGTATGAGGGACGGTGATGGTTTCCTCGATCGTCCGCGTGATGAACACCACGATCGCCCTGCGCAGCTCTGCGATCGATGCCGGCGGCGGATTGCCGAAACTGCCGATGAGATCCCCGATGTCGATCGCGCTGAACAGTTCCTCGATATTGGTCAGGTTGGTGAATTGTGCCTTGGCCAAAACGGGCTTGAGATCCTTGTAGGCCGCGTCCAGCACGCTCTGGATCTGAGGGGCGCTGGCGCCAAAACGGTTGGCCGCATGCAGCTCTTTCGCGGTTTTCAGAAAACCCGCCATCAACGGCGCGCCGGCGGCATGCGAGGCGCCGGCCCCAAGGACGAAGACTATCTTCACGATCGCTCCCCAAAACATCCCGAACATGTGAGTATGCATGGGTCGGACGGCGCGCAATCGCCGGTGCCCAGGAACGCCGGGGAGGGGGTTACCCTACCGTCGCCGGCCCGTGCCGGATTTGTGTCGGGCTCAGATTTGGTGTGCCGTAATTGTGCCGTGGTGTGCTGGGTTTCGAGGTTGGCAAGCGCTGCAAGTGGTTGATTTAAAAGACCCTTAATACCCAGGTACCCGGCTCATAACCCGAAGGTCGCAGGTTCAAATCCTGCCCCCGCTACCA
>Ga0182030_10002975_pt1 | contig 36130 bp, 44 predicted proteins | sample 812S3MmetaG_FD_121299 | JGI IMG/M metagenome (GOLD analysis project Ga0182030, IMG submission 121299) | Permafrost microbial communities from Stordalen Mire, Sweden - 812S3M metaG (Illumina Assembly) | ecosystem: Environmental > Terrestrial > Soil > Wetlands > Permafrost | place: Sweden...
AAGGGAAAGGAAGGGAAATGGAAATTTTCAGAGTCGATGCTAGTACAGATACAAGATCATTGGCGCCTTCACCAGAGTTAACAAGGCCTCCTACACCAAAGAGGAAGAATACGGATGAGGCGTCTGTGGCATCAGATCATAGCGACGGTCCGGTTCGACGTAGCGCATTACGACGATCTTCGAGTTCTTCGAAACCCCAAAGCCCTAGACGTGTTCGTTTTGATGTTGCTGGTACAGAGGTTTTGCCTACCGCGTCTCCACTCCCAGACGAGTCCGTAATTGGAGGAGACCTACTACCGAGATCTGTTGGCCTAGGAGATGCTTCAGAGGATGAGCCCGGAGCTGAACAGATTGAAGATATTGATTGCCTTCCACCCGGGAAGAGAGTATCGTCATCTCAGAAACTTCGAGCTTTGTCTAGAGGACCATGGGAAGATGATGGTACACAATGGACGACGGTAACCGCGCCTCCAGATGGATCAGCGTCAGTCGCTATGGCAAGCGGGATAGAGCCCGATTCATCGGAGGAAGATCTACAAATCATGAGTATACGATCAGAGCAGACTCGAGGTCCAGTAGAAATTCAAGGTTCGAGCCCTGCTGCACGGAAGCCTGCAGAGGAGATATCCAAGGCGAAAGAAGACGCGGTGGATGCAGCTGAAACGCCTTCTGATGACGAAATGCTTGATATGCCTCCATTGAGACGATCTCAGAAGTCAGAAGCAGCCACTATATTATCCCCAATCGACAAGTCCAACATTGATGACAACAAGTCGCCGACCGCCTCTACGAGAACACCCAGCAAACCTTGGTTCAGCTTAGACAGCCTAGAAAGCTTTAAGGTCAACCAGGACAGCGGAGACGATGATTTCAGGTTTGACGATGATCTTGATGACCTGTTCCATTTCGACGAGAATGCCAATGAACAAAGAAGCCCACCCGAAGAAGATCATGGGGATTCTGATTTAGACTCCCCAGTTTCGCCCCAAGCGGAGAAGGGACGCGCAGGACTCGAGGCGTATTCAGCTTCACCAGCACGTGATATCCCTCTTCGATCTGCAGCAAAACCCGTCAGCCCCTCTGCGAAGGGAGTCGTTGGATCGTACAAAGGCCATCCGTTTAGCATGCCCATTGTCAGCGAAGAAATTCATGCCAAGGCCGCTTCGTTAGGTGCTCTGAATTCCTTTGTTGGCAGCGTTAATGGACGAAGTGGCTTCGATGAGAGCGATATCCAAAGTTTCAGGGGAAGTTTGAAGGGTAGTGGCGGAACAGGGAGCTTTTCAGGTGCGCCTAAGAGCATGACTGAAAGGATGATGATGGATGATTTGCTGGAAGGGGAAGAAACCACAAAACCATCTTGATGAAAGTTTTAATTGCCGGGGGTGAAGTAAGCATGCGATGATATCTAATAGTCTAATGAGATTGGGCATTATATGGGGCCGGTTTGGCTGGTGGCATAAATGCAGCATAAGTTCTGGCGTTTGGGAGGATGAGACCCCGGTGGACTCGAAACTTGCTCAGCTATTCTGAGTTTATGAAGCTTTGAGCTATGGATTGTATTTGAAAGCTCTACATACCATATTGAATTGCGTTAAGCAAATCATAGCGTTTTATTGGTTGAGAGAAAATTTCAAACTCATTCATGTGAATTTTGGACTTTCATTAACATGTGATTTCCACCCAGGCCAGCGAAATAGACACAGCCTCCCGAGCTTCTATGATATTTGGAAAAAGAACGTGTTTCGACAATGAGTTATCATTTTAAAAGTCTTGAGATTTTTCCAGGGACGGTGCTTGGGTTTTGAGAGCTTTTGATGTAAAGATAGTTAACTGACCCAAGAAATTCTCACTCAACAGCTCCCTCACCATCTTATCTCACTATCCATCCCCAAACACCTTCTAGTACATCCCCCCTTCAAACGGCTTCTCCAACCTATCCTCCTCTACCTCCTTCAGCACATCCAAATAAATAACCCACCCTTTCTCTGTCCACTCCCGCATATCGAACCCTTCCTGCACAGAATATGTTCGTCAGTATTACTACCCTTCAAACAAACAACAGTACATTTCTTAAAAACAGGAAGAAGACTATGACTTAACGCAAGAAGTAATAGGAAAATCAGAAAGCTAAAACTTACCTGCCGAGCCTCAATCGTACTCGCATTAATGCTCAAAAAGCACCAGTTCTTATCCTTCCCATCCCTCTCCTCATCCCAACCTTCTCTTTTCGGCGTCCATACTTTCTGGATCTTCTTCTCTCCCTCAACCTCCTCTCCAACCTTTCCCTCAACTTCGTGCGGCACCTCAACATCTCGCAATTCCCCCTCACCGCAGAAAGCAAAACATCTCACCCCGCATTCTGAGCAGAAAAACCAATGGATGCGATTATCGAAACATTTATAGTCTTTTAGGCCGTTTGAGGGCGAGATGTTAAGACCTCCGAAGAGGTTGTTTGTGGACGTGGGAGCTAAAGGGGAAAGGAGGACGAAGTCTTCAGGAGCGTTCGGGAGACGGATGTGGAAGAAGGACGTTTTGTGGCAGGTACTGCAGTTGCAACGCCGGCTAGAGGTATGTTAGTAGTGGGGTTGAGGACGTTTTGGGAGCTAGAGATAAGCCGGTCTTAATATCTGCGCTACCGGCTCTTACGACATACTTTAAGACATTGATCGCAGGATAATGAAAGTTCAAGGGTAAATTAAGACGTACATTCGGGTTGTGGTGGTTGGAGAGGGGTGGGAGCTGATGACTTGGGGAGGGAGAGTGATGTAGGCGATGTAGCGGGTTAGGCCACAATGGCAGGAGCCGTGGTAGGGACGGCGAGTGGGGAGGGAGGTTGTCATTTTGTGATGAGGGAATGGTGAGAAATATTTTGAGTTTTGGGGAGAGAGTTGTCTTTGAAACGTGAGGGCTTGAAATTTAGGGCCTGAAAATGAAGGGTTGAACTGGTCCTTCCTTGCCTGGTTGCCTTCAAATTATTGATACGAAGTGAAAATCTGAAAATTAATTGGAAAGGATTCAAGATGTGAGAGAGTAGAAAAAAGGTCGTGTGCATTTGTATGTGCCAATGCGTTCCCCTCAACTTTTGAGTACGCCCTGTGCATGATGCCCCCTAACCTGTCAAGTAAAGGGCGTGCCCCGCAGGTGGGACGCGTTCAAAAGTTCGGTGTATCATTTCATCTTTCTTACATCCGCGCGTGTCCCCGTGATATTCAATTGCCGGTTCTGAATGCAGATTTTGAAGAGACGATGTGAAATCCGGAGTAATGTTGAGGTTGTGAGGGAGGAAGCTGCCGATCGAAGGCGAGGTCAAATGTGTCCAATCGCATGTTTCGATTCGCGTGGAGAACGGTACTAGTATACTAGTAAACAGCCCGAATGTCTTTGAGGTCGTCCAACCTTTTTCTTAAACTTCTTCGTATCACCCGACAGATGAAATCAAATAAAAACATTTCTTTCTATAGTAGAATGGAGCATTTCTGCCTCGTAGATAGTTCTCTGCAGATTCCTTATCAATCGCGGTGCTTCTATTCTATGTGTACAAGTGCATGGCTGATCAACTGCCCTTTCCTGTACCTAGACGTCTGCTTAAGCTCTGTGCCTAATCGAGGCATTCGCGTTGGAGAGGACATGGTATCACTTCAAACGAAGCTCGCACTTGGAAGCTTGTCATAAAACAAGCAAATCATTATTTATGACATCTCGTTTCCGCGGCATGCGCAAGTCCTAGTGCTAAGTGCTCCTCCTTTCCCCTCCTCAAATGAGTAGGGCAATAGAGCATTGATTTGCTGACCTGGATTTGGTGAATGTAATAGAGGATTCTTCATATTCATTTTAAATGAACATTCACTGCTTAGAAGAGGTTTCACAAAGCCTTAACAGATCACGTCCTGCCTCATCATTCACCGTTAACGGCTGCTCCTTCCGTTTTTGTCTCAATTGCTTGCTACTTCTACACTCTCTTTTTATTTTCTTCTCTTACTTCAGAATACAAACGTCGAACTCTGTCACATCACAGAATTGCTCTGCGTCACCGCAAATAAGCTTCACCAGCCTCATCAAGCAGGTGAGCCAGGACCAAAATGGGTTTTCACTGGCAAAGAATGGTCGACAGTCCTTTGGCTGTCTTCTAAGACTCGCCGGTATTATTGAGCGCTGTAATAGTCCTCACCTTCGGCCTTATTACCGTCAAGATACTCCTTGCTCGAACCAAACGATTGAATCTACCTATCCTAGACCTCTCTGCGTACAGCGATATTAAAGCTGCTTTGATGGAGGCATCTCTGAAGGTAAATTGCTCCCTAATTGTCTCGTTCTCCCCGATTTTCAAGCATCTGATTGACAAACACCGCTTTCAACAGTATCCGAACACGCCCTACATTCTACCTCTCTCTCCAGATGTTATCATTCTACCAGCTTCTCTTGTGGACGAAGTTCGAAACCTACCAGACAACAAAGCATCGTTCTTGAAGGAAGTACAAAGGATGTTCTATCACAAACACACAGGAATTGGCGCTGCGGAACCCCCTGTCCTCAGGGCTATCAAAGGTGATCTCACGAGGAATGTCGCTAGCATCATCGATGATCTTCAGGATGAAATCCCTTATGCTTTCAGCAAAGAGTTGGGATCAAGTGTTGATGTAAGTCTAATATGCATTTCTTCAGATTCCGAGCTAAGGTATCCCCATTCTTTCGAATCGCTCCTGACTTCCAGGGCTTTAGTGGACCACTTTCAAAGCATACTCGAAGGTTGCTCGTATAGTTGCTTTGCTCAGCGGCAAAACATTTGTTGGTTGTCCTCTCAGTAGAGAAGAAGAATGGATCGACACGAGCATAAAATACACTATTAATGTTGCTGGAGTCCGAGGCGCTGTCCAGAAGTACCCAGAGTGGATGCGATCTTTTGTGGTTCCTTTCCTCTCTGAGATCAGGAATCTCAAACGATTCAAAGCACACGGTGGCGAGCTGATAAAGCCAACCCTGGAGCCTTGTTTGGCAAAAGGCGGCAAAGAAAAAGTATATGTGGAGGACTCCCAGGATCAGCAGGGTACTTTCTTGTCCTGGGTATTCGGCCAAATGGATGAAACGTCAAGGAGAGATCCTGCAGTAATGATCAATTACCAAATGAGTTGTAAGTCACCTCTCTGGGTTCATCGTGGGCTTAGATCTGACAATCCCAGTAAATTTTGCCTCAATTCACACAACAACAGACGCAAGTAAGTTCTTCCAAGCATCATAATTCCTTTTGATATTCTGTCATTGGCGTTCCAATGTTTCTATACTCATCACACATAAAACGTTCATTAGCAACGCTAAACTTAAAATCTTCCAGCATGCAACACACTCTTCGACCTCGCCGCACGACCCCAATACATCCAACCCCTCCGCGATGAAATCCAAAAAGTATTCGACGAAGATGGCCACGATATCGACAGCGAAGGCTTTATCAAACTAAAGAAGACAAGCCTAACAAGACTAAAGAAACTAGATAGTTTTATGAAAGAAAGCCAGCGCTGAAACTCTACTTCTCCCCGTTCGTCCCCTTTACCCCTACTCCTTCTCCCTCGCATCCAAACCACCGGCTAATTTATGAACCAAAGTTTCAATGATACGCATGGTAACTTCCCCACTGCACCTCTCAACTGGCCATATCCTCCCAGCCGGGACACGCTTCGCATTCGCATCCTGGGCAATCCACACCTCTTCCACTACCCCTAGCTACGCCCCTCACCAAAATCCACCTACCACGCTCCCACCCATCGAATTCGACGGTTTCCGCTTCTACAACCTCCGCTCAATGCCCGACTCGGGTAACGAGAACAGATACCAGTTTGTGACTACATCACCGGATAGTTTGGCGTTTGGACATGGGAATCATGCGTGTCCGGGGAGATTCTTCGCGAGTAATGAGATTAAGGTTGTGCTTGTGGAGTTTTTGAGGAATTGGGAGTTTAGGTTGAAGGGTGTTGACGGAAAAGGGGAGGGGGAGGGAGGGAGGAGGCCAAAGAATAGGGTGGAGGGGTTCGCGGTTAGTGTGGATATGGGGGTTGAGATGGAGTTTAGGCGGAGGAAGATTTAAGGGGCCATGGTTGGGCTGGAGTGAGCGTCTGGGTGAAATGGAGTTTAGAGCGATAATTTGCGCATGGATTCTAGACTACATTGCTGCTTAATGCTCTCTACGTATGAATTGCATGGATTTTACTTTTCCCTCTCGGTCTGTTACAAGGGAGGGAATTGAAACTAAGTAATCAGGTTGGTAGGCCAAGATCATTGCGCAATATAAAATTATCACCAGAAAGCACAATAGAATCAACATTCACGAATCAGCATTAATTCAACACCTATCTAAGATAAGCTCAACCTCTCAAGCCTGCTCTTCGCCCCCTCCACCAACGCAGTCTCCCGATCCAACAACGTCATAATCTGCGCCACCTTTGCCTTCCTAATCTCAGACGGAACCTTCACACTCGCAGCACTAACCGGCGTTGCCTCCCCCTCTCCCGCTAACTCCCTAGCTTGCTCTAACAGATCATCCTGTAACTGCCTAATCTCCTCATATCTCTGCCACGGCTCCTTGACTTTCCTGTCCAAAGCAAGATCATTATTCTCCTCTCCGAGAACTTTCCTTTCTAAGGTAGTAATCTCTTCGATCCATGCTTTCTCCTTGTCGCTTAATTCGCGACTCGTACCTTTTGCGACCTTCTTTCTCATTCTCTCAAATCGATCGGTGATCTCTTTTTGTTTCACTCTCGCCGCTTCAAGGCGTCGTACCAAGATCTCGTCACTACTCTCTGCAGGGCCGTCATCGAAATCTTCTCCAGTGATGGCTTCTACACGCTTCGCTACATCGTTTGCTTTGCTAATCTGACTCTTCAAATCGATTTGTAGCTTTTCACATCTGCGGAATAACTCGGCGGCTGCGACTCCAAGACGGTGGGTTTCCTGGCTGAGGACTTTGTGGGCGTCGGTCATGATTGTGAGGGTAGCGGGGGATAAGCGAACTTCTTCCTTTAGAAGGCGCTTGTATTTGCTGTGTCGGAGCTTTTCGAGTAATGAGGGTAAGGAAGAGTGTTCTTCAAAAGTTGATGCGGGTTGGTATACAGGTCGTGGTTCACATAATACTAGAGGTTTCTCTGGCGTGGAATCGTAAGTTGGTGATCGAGAGCGGCGGTCTAGTTCAAAGTCGGTGTCTGGTGACTCGAAAGTTATAGCAATTGGGCCGGAAGGAGTCGCTGTCAGAAGGCAGTAGCCCAGATCCGGATCCCGAATTAGTGAACTTGCGGAGAGGGGGGCTGCTTTGTCGTGTGGTTTGTGGGTGTAAATACGCTCTCGAATCGAACTCTGGCCTTTCACAAGGAGGTCGATCCGGAAATCAGTGCCAGCAGCGCCCCCATTCAATTCTGTTTCCAGCCTGAACACCCAAGCGAGTGATATGAAGGTTACGCTTGACGTGTCGGTAATGTAGAAGGAGTATCGTGAATTAACATCGTGACTGAACATTGGCCAGTTGCCATCCCACACCTCATTATCTCGTGATGTGTCAAGAACTTCGAACGTCAACAATGAAGGAGGGTCCGCGTCTTCCACGAATCTCGATCTCTTCGATTTTGCTTTCGGCAACCACTGAGCTTCGATGCCATCCAGATCCAAGCAAATGGACAACCGGCCACTGCTCGTGAGCAAGCAAACTACCCCGATTGACAATCCTTCTTGATCAATATCATCCATCTCCAAATCATCGTCTTCTCCTAGCATCAGCTCGTCACCGTCAATCTTAGCACCGATCGCGTAGATATCAGTAAGTAAGCTATCTAGCTCATCTTCTGACTCCTCAGGAGCTAGATCAAAGTCGAAAGGGCCTTGAAGTTTTGGAACTCGACCTGGATTGCTTGGTCTGTTGAATACCTCTGCAGAGGGTTCACCAACAGCACCTTCGATATGCGTTGGCTCTTGGTTATCAATATCAGACATCCACGCTAGCTGTTGTTGAGCTAGGAGCTTAGTTTTATGAGAGACGTTAGGATCATCTTCCATTGCTGCGACTTTGGCGACGATCGACACTGACAACGAGGGTATCAAGGTTGGCGGTGGTGACCATTTCTCGGGTAAGAGAGGGCATAGCGCGTACACATCTCCTTCTCTCATAGCAACCCAAAGCGTCATTGGAGACCATCCTCCAGAACCTCTCCCTGCGAAACATGCAGAAGCTACTTCCATCTCAAACGAATCCGGCGAGAATCCCTTATTGGTACCTGATATGGAAGCGCCAAAGTCCTGATCGACGGAAGTCCCATCAGCTAATTTCTTGAGGTCGATTGCGAGCGTTGGCCGGTCAAAAGACCATCGATCCTCCGTAGATATCTCCCAAACCCGCACCACTGCATCTTCTGTGACTGTGACCAGGCAAGATCCATTAACTCCCAAGGGATGCCATAACGCACTAGATATGCCAGATTGTGAAGTGACATGAGTGGTAGGGCCCAAAGTATATGTCTTCAGTCGCATAGGACCGGTATCTGGGGCCGTGAGATGAGACGATTCTGGCAAGACGGCAATATGAACCGTATGTGTAGTCAAGATGGCAAGAAAGTTGGAATTCGGAGATATCACTAGCTGTCGTATATCGTCTGCAACAGACACTTTTATAGTCTGAAAAAGTTAGTATTGAGAAATAAGGGACGAGTTCAGTACCGTACCCGGTGTCCCTGAGCATGATCTCCTTCGTATTGACTACCTTCTCTTCCTCTCCGCCTTGAATCCTTCTCTCTCTCCTGTTTATCCTCCCAGGCTTCCTTCAAGTAAACAAGATCTGCCCATCTTATTTCTTTCCCAACAGCCACAAAGATTTCCGTTCCTCTGCGCGCGATCGTTCGACGTGGTCCCGGCTTGGGACATTTCTTCCCAGTCGAGCCTGTCGAGAGAGAAGGGTAATTGACATCTTTCGAAGAGGGAACGAAGATTTCGTGGCCTGGATTTGGCTTTGACAGCCATGCCGGCGTGTAGCTGATTATTTTTGGCATTTCGAAAGGTCTAAGCTCAGAACAGAGCTCGCAGAAGCATTACACCCTTTTGAAAATACGACTAGATCATAAGCTATTCATTTGCGACAAGCAAAATACTTATTGTGAGAGAGTTGAGCTTATTGACAAGTTTCTAACTCATATGATTTTCTGGCAGGGAGGTTGACGCGCTAAAAGCTGCAGTCGCGAGGCCAGCTCCAACGCATTTCCAGCAATTTGTCTTTCAAACCTGCACAACAACAAACATGCCAACAGCAGTACGAAACACTGTTGACAGGCTGGACAAGCCTAGTGCTTATTACCAGAGTAGGGTAAGTCTTCGATTCTTCGTTTTGTCATGCAGTAGTGTGTTGGACTGAAAATAGTTCCTTCCAGAATAAGAAGCGCAAGTACCATGGAGACAATGACGAAGGAAGAGAGAGGACGCCAGAAGAGCCAGCTGAGGATCCATTGAAGGATGCTACAACGCTTTACGTAGGAAATTTGTAAGTTGGCGCAGTTTTACAATATGCGAATCTAAGCTCATACATCCAGATCCTTCTACACCACAGAAGAACAGATTCATGAGCTTTTTGCAAAATGCGGCGAGATCAAGCGTTTGGTCATGGGCTTAGATAGATTCAACAAAACCCCCTGCGGATTCTGTTTTGTGGAATATTATACGCATCAGGATGCACTTGATTGCATGAAATACATTGGTGGAACGAAGCTTGATGAACGTATTATTCGAACTGATTTGGATCCGGGATTTCAAGAGGGGAGGCAATACGGAAGGGGAAAGTCTGGCGGCCAAGTGCGCGATGAGTACCGGGAGGAATATGATGAGGGGAGAGGTGGGCTTGGTAGAGCTATTCAAGCTGAGAGAATGAAAGAAGAAGAAGAGTATGGCAAAGGTAGATAGGTCAGGGCATTTATGGTGTTCGGGCGTATGGGAAAAGTTTGGGTGATTCCCAAATATTGGACTTAGGTTCCAGCATTGAATCTTATTTGATTAGGAAAGAGCGCTCTCTATGCCATTGAGTTCCTTCCTAATATACATGAATCCATAACGCCGCCCATGCATACTTTACATCTGTAGTATGATACAATCGTCCTCCCAACAGCCCAATACTGTAGAGCCCTTCAATACCCAGGAGGATTGACTCGTTGTGATACCCTCGTCCACTTTGGAAGCTCTTCCTCAATATCAGTAAATGCCTCACAGACTATAGGAAGCTCGTGGTAACTCACTATGAATACCCTTCCTATACTTCTTCTCCTTCCGATCAAAAATCGTATATTTATCCTTCGGCACCATCTCCTGCTCCACCGGCATCTCCTCCTTCCATCTCTCCACAGCCTTCGTCGTAATACCTTTCTTCTCCAATGCTCTATCCAGTGTTGCTACTACTGCATCGACAGCCCGTAAACGTTTACGTTGTCGCGCTTTTTGGAATTTGGAGAGTCGCCATGGGATCTTCCTAAATTAACAATTGTTATCAGCGACTGTTTCCAAGGGCCTATTAATGAATGAGAGGGGAAATATACCAGAGAAGACCTCCAGACAAAGAGTTTGTAGGTCTAAAAGCTCCAAACATTGTGTCGTTGCTGAGCTCTTCAAAAGGTCAGTCGTTGAAGTTCCTCAGATTTATCTTCGCCAAGACTTCAACCACGCGACCAATCAACGATCGCTTCGCCCAACCTTCCACTCACCCCTCCAAAGATTCAGCACTCAATCTCTCCCAACCTTAGAGCGAAATGTCGTATTATTTTGCTATCGTTGGTACGCAAGATAATCCTCTTTTCGAATATGAGTTTGGGACCGCGAAGCAGGGTGGTGATGGTGTTGCGAGGTTTCCACAGGATGCGAGGCATATGAATCAGTTTATTGTGCATAGTAGTTTGGATGTTGTGGAGGAGGTGCAGTGGGCTCATGGGCAAATGTATGGTCAGCCTCCTCCTGAAGTAAATTTCATGCTGATTTGTATTCAAGGTATCTCAAATGCATCGATCGATTCTACAACAACTACGTATCCTGCTGGATGACAGGCGGCAGTACGTTCTCCAGCTTACCTTCCCCTCGTCCATTCCCCAAATACTAACGGAGAAATAGATGTCAAGTTCATGCTCCTCCACGCTCCTTCCCAACCCGCAACCACAAACACTACAAGAGCAAGCACATCCATAGCCGCGAACCCTACTTCTCCACAGACGGAAGAAGCGATCAAGCAGTTCTTTACGGAGGTTTATGAGAATTGGGTTAAGACGATTATGAGTCCGTTTTATCAGGTTAATATGGAGGTTAAGAGTCCGGTATTTAGGAGTAGAGTTGCGGCGGCGGGGAAGAAGTATTTGTGAGGGTTTGGAGGGGAATTATTGATTTCGACCAATTGTGGATCAGGAATTTGAGATACGGATGGCTTAGGATTGAAAGATGATGGGAGGGGGTATAGCACTCTCCAACTTGGTGCCAAAACCGACTTCTTGCCAGAAGGAGAAACGCACATCAGATCGACAGCGGAGGACACGCTGAAAGGGAGAAGGAAAGCACCTCGCTATGTTGGGACCCTGGCAGTACCCTGAGAGTGTTGCATTTGCGGAGATCATGTCCGAAGCTTGCTATCACTGAGCCGATGAGATTCATGGAGCACGAAAGTTTTAATTAGGTGTTGGGCCATCAGCTGCCCTAGGTTTGGTCTTTAATCTAACCCAAAAACGCCTGAAAAGAATCTCTGCAAATATTACAATTTCTCTATTCTTCCTCCTAAACATCGAGGTGTGACAAAACGTCACTAATCCACGGAGGATATCGGGTTTAAAGCTCGGTCTGGTGTCCTTCCCCGCTGCCCGTTGAAAAAAAACAATTTCAAACCTGGGAGACTCTGCACTAAAGCTGTGCTGAATAGACGATTCTGACAACTATGAAGGCCCCGAGCTCTGCGAACACCTCTAGAAGCTTAGAATTGAGCTGGGTTGCAGGTGCAACAGTCCACAAATTAAGGGCTAGCGAAGTGAGGCTGGTTACTAATTCAAGGTAGGCAATCAGCAAATTAGAAACCGTTTCCCAGTATTTTAGAGCATTGCAGTTATAGGACTCGATTTTGCCGCGTAGGTGCGCAAGTAGATTCCACAGGTGAAGGCCCGTCGCTTCGACGCTAGATAAATCCGGGGGAAGTACCATTTATCCTGGATCCAATGTCTTAGAAGAATCTAAGCCTCATATCCAGGAGGGCGAACTCTGCGATGGCAGCTCTGTAGAGATCATGCTGGGGTACGGACCCTTCTAGGTTCGTGGAAGCCGTTTTCTATCAAGCCTTTCCGGCTCAAGGAGAAAATAATAATAAATCAATTAAAAAAAACGAATTACTGGTCATCTGAAAGGTAGCGACACTCAACACACCTCGCATCGCGCAATAGTGGGAGAGTCTGTCAAGATATAAATCAAAGCGAGAGAGAATCCGAAAGAATGAAACGTTGGTGCGGAGCTGCATTTTGACAATTCGATGACCATCTAGTCCTAACATTGAGAGGGTAGATTTAGTAAAGCACTTGCTAATGAGTCATCAAGAATGACTGGTCCACCTCAACTCTATTCAGCGGAATCTTAGAAGCTCAAGGGTTTGTAGGTTGGAATTCCGGAAGTTACATCCTGCCTCTGGGCTCGAGCTGCGCCTGAGTATTGGAGCGAATGCGGCGAGATGTCAAGGACCTTCCTGAATTTGAAAGAGAATACTTCGAATAGAAGACCATAGATTTAACGATGGATGAAAGAAAATCTATCAGAAGTAGAAGCTTCGCTGTAATTAATAAGAGATGTAAAAGGGAGATATTTGATGTTCTCGACGCGTCGATTGTTATGATGCACTAGCTTTCGCTTAACCCATCATTCAGGCACTAAGGCAACAATCCGCCCCTGACAAGCTCGGAAAGAGTGATTTGACTTTGTCTTTGCGCGCTGATTTTGGCTCTTGAAACTTCGCTTCGGAAGCAACGTTTTTTTGTTGTTTTTCAAAAGCGGACTAGCTTATTTTTACTCTTTCTAAATCACCAACTGCCCGCTCGCACTTTATAAGCTCTCGCCTTCCTCCGACCTTTCTTCTTTTTACAACTCTACTCCACAATCGCCTTCAAAAACCAACTTCATCAATTTATCTATCAGATACGTCGATAAGACGCGTTTTTTCATCACGACACCACTCTTACAAACTTCTACAACAACTTCATCATGACTGGACGTAAGTTATCTTCTTTATTTATCGCATTATCGCGATGTTGTCGTTGTCGCCTCCTTCGGTCGCACATCTCCAAATTTGGTGATAGTTTCAACGCCTCAACGCGCTTGATCATCGACCAATAAGGTTCGACTTCGACTTCCAATACTAGAACTTGATCATATTAATACATTGACTCAACCTCATCGTCGCTTTTAACATGATCTATACTGACGCGTCTTTCTTTAGGCGGAAAGGGTGGCAAGGGTCTCGGAAAGGGTGGAGCTAAGCGTCATCGCAAGATTCTTCGTGACAACATCCAAGGTATCACAAAGCCTGCTATCAGACGTCTCGCTCGTCGTGGCGGTGTCAAGCGTATCTCAGCCAGTAAGTCGTCGCATCACAGTTTCATCACTTCAATGCTAACCCGTCTTCAGTGATCTACGAGGAGACCCGTGGAGTCTTGAAGAACTTCCTCGAGAGTGTCATCCGTGACGCCGTTACCTACACTGAGCACGCCAAGCGCAAGACAGTCACCTCCCTCGATGTCGTCTACGCCCTCAAGCGCCAAGGCCGTACCCTCTACGGTTTCGGTGGTTAATCTCCCCCATCGCTTTACATCACTTCGTCGTCCTCATTCGCTCATTCCTTTCGATACTTTAATCTCGGCAATTCCTTGGGGGATCGATGGCATATGTTACCTTTTGATAGTCTATTGCAGACGGTCTAGTATCCTGTTTACGGGAGGGTTATCGCTCATCATTTTTCTACGGATTTCTCGACTCATCGATTGGTCAATCTGGTCTTGACAGACTTCCTCAGCAACCTTTTGATAGTCTATTGCAGACGGTCTAGCATCCTGTTTACGGGAGGGGTAGCGGTGGATTTACATTCGGGACGGTTCTCGCAGGTTGACATTGGGTTGTATGATATGATGGCTTATGACAGGACCTTGTATTTGCTTTTCTGGCGTTTGGGATATGGCTCCTGGTCTGGACGGGCGTCTAGAGGGAGGGAATAGGGACTTGCGATGGACTTTGTGCATACGAGAACAATGAGTTGCCTTAAGGCCTGAATACAACTAATCCTATCATGACTCTGACCTTTTTAATATGTGATTTTGACGCGACTTTTCCTTGTTTTGATCGAGCCCCAGAGGAATCGGTAGCAAGTGTCTTTCATACAACGCCCAAGTTTCCGTCGACGATATGCGTTCACGTGCCAGAGCTTCCATGTGACTCAAGTTGGATCGTAAAATCATTTTTGCATTTTTCATGTCTTCTGCGGCATTTGTATTTAATTGAACACTACTTCAGCTTGGCAGGACGAGCTCTCAAATCCCATCGACATCGTTCCCATTTGTCAGCTCCCCGATCGAAGGTGTTTCTTGCCAAGGATTGCGGAGGAGACTGCCAAAAGTCAAAACTCCCTGATATTGCCCGGAGATCGAGAAAATGCAGACGTGAATTCGAGTAGAGATGGATGATGTGCGTGAAGAGTAGGATAATTTGAGGCTGTTGGCGAAGATGTGGGCGGGGCTTGACCTCATTGATGCCGAATATTGAAAGGATGAAGATCGCTTGAAAGGAGTGCGGTTCTGAAGTCAATTTGTGTTATAACTCGGTGAATATTACACTTTTTCAATCTGAGGACTCCTCCCCCAGCCCAAATGAATATTGTTGGTCAAACTGTCGAGGCTCCTTTGGAAGTGTGAGATTTCAACTTACGCCATGTCAGCTTTTCCTGCCCCAGCATATCTCAGCAGCTCCTAGTGTTCATCAGCTTCAGTACTCAGCATTGCACCCCAGCAGCTTCCTTCAGCATCCTGCCCCAGCATGTATCAGCAAGCCCCAGACCGCCTTTGATCCAGCAGCTCCTATATTTGCACCTGATCAGCAGCTAATACGCCTCAGCCTTCAGCCTTTTTCAGCGGCATCGCCCTCCTTTTTTGAGTGCGGGTTTTTTCCCCCAGCTTATGTTCCCTCCAAGGAGGGAACGGCATTGCACTATAGGAATGTTAGTTTTGCTGAATGTGAATAGTGTGTGTGGTTTGAATGGAAGCATCAACAGCTAGACCAGTGATTGTTTGTTGGGGAAATTCGGTTATTTAAAGATATACTTGTATACCCGTGTTGAGGGGATTTGCAGATTTTACCGCTCGAAGGAATTTGGGCTCGCATATGGTACAGGAATAATAAGTATTCGATGTTAGGGAAGTATTAATTTCTAATTAATGTTATTGTATTCAAGGACGGACGCAGCACCGAGACGGAATAAGGGGTATGTGATGCTGGTGGAGCAGCTTCACAAGATGCGAAGGTCTTCTGTAGATTATTCAACGCAACGAGGGGGTGAAACAAAAGACGAAAGGAAAAAGTTTGGCTAAGCTGTCGAGGCTTCATATCGAAGGGAATCCAACTCACCGGTCCTGATCCTGATCCCTGAAATTCTGATTGACCTGTGGTAGACCTCGCGATCTGATTCTGACTGACTTTTGCACCCCGTCTTTTCGCCCATCTGGCCTTCTGTTCTGTTTTGGTACCTTAGGTGTTTTGTATTTTTGCCTTATGTTCTTGCCATAAGAGTATGGTATCACATATCGAAGAACCGCGACCTAAATTCTAATGACCTTTTTCTACATGCCTTCTTAGTAGTGAAAGATACATTCTGCTTCTCCGACAACTCTTCTTGAGTGTGCAACAATTCTGCTGCTGTGCCGACCCCTTTTGGGTTGGACTACCTTAGCGCTGTTCTGCTTAAGGAATGTTAGTAAATTTGATATTAGACAATTATTAAAGCCTCGACAGCTAGACCACTAAAACATTATGTGCTTTTTTAGCAAATATACTTACCTGAATATATACGAGTAGGGTCTGAGGTGGGTTTTGCCAATGATTCCGCAGCGCAGAGGATTTGGCTCCAGCATGTTATTATATTAAATCACGAGGAGATAAAGGATGGTGGGGGGACCATGAGCACCTTACTGTAGATCGATTACTATGTTGTGACATCAAGAAAGACTGGGTTTAGAACGGTCAACAGGCTTTAACGATGGGAATTTTTATGAGGCCTTTTCTTGGGAGGCAACTCATCATGGAGAAGACTAGAAAAAGAAAAGGAAAAAAATTGTTTGGGCAAGCTGTCGAGGCTTTTTTTACGGTAGAAGATATGGGAAGCTTACCTGCTGAACTGCCATTTCTTTGAATGGATGTTCCTGCTGCTGGTGCACCAGTCATTGTATCGATGACCGTGATCTGAAGATCAAACTGCTGCTGTAGACCTTGCGATCATTCAGACTTTCTTCTCTCGCTCTCGCGCACGCCGCCATTAACCTGTCTGGCCTTGTGTTTTGTTTTTCTTGGTATGTGTTTGATATTTTTGCCTTATGTTCTTAATCGAATGACGAAGAACGGCTTCTGAGATCTGACCTGCTGTATTGCGGCGTCTCGCCACTAAACGTAAGGTTTTCTCAACTGCTGCACTGGTACTGGAAGACTAGCTCTCTGTGTCTAGTTTCACTGTACACTGGGCTCTGGTCACTACTTGTCACAATATCACTTTTCTGCTGGGAATATGTTAGTGATTGGTATTCTGCAATTAGTTGAAGCCTCGACAGCTCGACCATTGAAGAATTTTATTTTTGATAAATCGCTTATTTGAACACTTACGAGTATTAAGGAGATATTCACTTTGGCCTATCGGACTGAGCATAATATGTTGTGGGAATAACGGCATTGTGGAAAATAATCTATGCTGGATTACGGAGTGTCTGTAGGTCCTCCTTGAATTTCGTAGGGAATACTCGTAGGAAATGCCAACTGCATCGTCGGTCTTTCAGCTTTGTTTCCTCCTCCTTCCGTAAAAGAGTAGCTTGATCTCCTCGCGCAGGCTCCCCGGTGGCTTGAATTAAGCAACGGAGTATCTGTCCTCGATCCATGGCCTGAAGATCTATTTCCCGATCCACCATGAAGTACCCCACGCTACCGCATCACAAACCTAACTCTTTGCGCCATCGCGGTCGGACGTGAAAGAAGACGACGAGATATGGAAACCTGCAGGACTTGGCTTCACCAGCGGTCGTTTCACATCTGAGATACTTATTCCCCAGACTTTGCAAATGCAAGTGACAACCTTAAGTCATCTATCTGTATGCGTCATCGAGGCCGTGATGAAATCGTTTTCCACCACGGTTCAGACTTCGAACGTGATCCTTTCGAGATTTTCCAAAGTCTGTTACATGCGGCGATTCATATGGACACCTCGATCGAGATTTATCTCCTCTTCCTTTGATAACTTCCCCAGAAAGAAAGCTTAGATGCCGCCGCACTAGCTGCTGCCCTCGTCAACCATGCTCTTTGCAGATTTAAGACCTGTGATCTCGAGAGTTGTGAAAGTTCAACATAATAAGCTCATAGGGGGATGAAGGGATTCTGGAAACTGAGAAACCAATTCATTTCATCACTTTTTCTTGAATTGGGACGTTTGTGGGTCATGATTGCCTGCTCTTAAGCATTCCCTCAATGCAAAATCCGATTCAGAATGATAATAAAGGAAATCATCCATGAAAGCAATATGAAAGTAATAAATAGATTGTTTAGGATGTAAAGCATTACGCTGGGGTGCGCGGGGAAAGGAACATCTTAATGAGAACGACATGGGGAGGCTGCGCGGTCAGGCGATATGAGAAAAATTTCCTCGTTGTCGAGCTATGGCCATCAGCAACGTGGCATCCTACCACAATCTTCTAAACACATCAGTACTTGGGCTTGTTCAATGAGCTATAAAAAAGAAGCTTGCGACCACGATAGAGAACGATAGAACGGAGCGTCGTCGTCGTGGCGAATTGGAGAACTTCGCCTCTGCGTAGACATTCCTTTCTCGGATAGCTCTAATCCAACCTCAAAATGTGGGGAGCCCGAGCTTCGACCTTAAGCTTGATATGCAAGTCGAAAGATCGGAAAGACTTCCTCTTCTGGAGATCCCGAGTTAATGATTGGTATTGCGTTGTCATAAGAACGACAAGATCGAGTGATATCATTTGTCACGGCTTCAATTGCGAGACTGTGCAATGAGCCTTACCTGGCTTTACATGGCTTTAAACCAGGGTTTTGGAGTGAGAGGCTCAGCTAGTGCTGTGGGATTTGTATGAGGCATTTGCGCGATTTTCATGAACCAGGGGAGTAGAGTCAGCACGCGAGTCGATGATAGCCGCCAGAATCGTTTCACCCACCCGTCAATATCGAAATATTCCCATATCAAAACCCAGACGGAGTCAAACTAGCTTCGATTTGTCCCCAATTCATGGCACAGACGCACGGGCAATCACAACGCAGAGCGAATGAAACCAAAGATATATGGACCCTTTGTTGATCTTCTGGCTATGTTTGCTCTTCGGCCAATCTGGAAAGCACATGTCAAGCTCATGCAATGGAGTTTTTACTCCATTCCGCTTGGCAGGGGTTTCTCATTAGTATGAGCGATTTTCCAAAAGGTGCTGATAGCTGAAAATACCATCTGTCAAGCAATGAGCTTGTGGTTTTCTTGGGATCGCTAGTTGCGATGATCTAGCCAGGTCTCAAAATCTAAAATGGATGCAACCACGAGGCTTGCTTTTAACTGATAAAAAGGCCAATCATGCCCATACCTCGTTTTTACCTCTCTCTCACTTACGAAGGAAGTTGCTAGTCGCCACCTGAGGCATTGCGACGATCCTTCTCAATAATTCGGTCGAATTTTGTCACGAAGTCCATCACTTGCTTTATACCTTTTTATATAATTGGTTATTCTCATCTCTTCCTTTTCTGTGTATACTTAATCACCCGCCCAAACTCAAAAAATGGTCGAATTCGCAGGGGAGAAGTCAAATGCTTCTCATGTTCAGTGGGATAATGTCGACGAGGAAGCAGGAGCGAACCCACGAAGATCCCTTCATCGGACAAATTCCAATCTCTCTATTCACAGCGCACACAGTAGAAGAGGCTCAATCGATCCGGCGTCCGCACTTCCAATTCAGTACAGGACCGTTTCGTTCCAGATCAACGAGTCTAAAGAAAAGAATGCAGCAGAAATCCAGAAAGCCAAAGATTCTGCAGCGAGAGGTATGTGATAATTATATGTTGAGCTTTTCACGTTACTAACACAATACAGAGCTCGCGAATCTTGACTGGCACATTGTCTCCGTGAATGAGATATATACCCGCCTCTCAAGTTCTCCCAGCCAAGGTCTTTCAGTAGATCAAGTCAAGCGTCGCCTCACCGAATATGGCAAGAATATGCCCTCTCCTCCCCCAACTCATCGATTTCAACAAATATTTGGATACTTCTTCAAGGGCTTCGGATCTATCCTCTTAGTTGGGTCTATTCTGGTTTTTATCTCTTGGAAACCCCTCGGTCAACCACCAGCCCAGGCAAATCTTGCTCTCGCTATTGTTCTCCTCGCTGTTTTCTTCATTCAAGCGGCATTTAATGCATGGCAAGATTGGTCATCTTCAAGAGTCATGGCATCAATCACTACTATGCTTCCTGATGACTGCTTGGTCCTGAGAGATGGTGCTCAAGTTACTGTTGTTGCTAGCGAGATTGTACCGGGTGATATTTTGTACATCAAGTCCGGTAATAAGCTCCCGGCAGATGTCAGGTTTGTGGAGATTTCATCCGATGCGAAGTTTGACCGATCAATCCTCACTGGTAAGAATTGCAAGCCCCATTTTGCGTCCAATCACTTACAATTGATAGGCGAGTCCCTTCCCCTCCCAGGCACGGTCGAGAGCTCGGATGACAATTATCTCGAAACCAAATGTATTGGTATGCAGGGCACTCACTGCATTTCGGGCAGTGGAATCGGCGTTGTTGTCTCGACAGGCGACGCTACTGTCTTCGGGAAGATCGCCAAAATGACAAATGCACCAAAGACGGGGTTGACCCCTTTGGAACGAGAAGTCCTCAATTTTGTCATCATAATTTGCTCTATCATGCTAACCATGATCATCGTTGTGATCATTGTTTGGTATGCTACCTCTGCTCTATGCAATTTATGTAGACTAATCCTTGCAGGGCTGCCTATCTGCGCAAGCAGCACCCTGACTGGATCAATGTGCCAACTTTGATCGTTGACTGCGTTTCGGTAGCGATTGCCTTCATTCCAGAAGGTTTGCCTATCGCTCTGACAGCTTCTCTGACTATTACAGCCAATATAATGCGCAAAAATAAGATTCTTTGCAAGTCCTTGAAGACCGTCGAAACCCTTGGATCCGTCAGCGTCATCTGCTCTGATAAGACCGGAACTCTTACCAAGGTATGAAAATCAGCTCGTTTTCATTCTATCGGACTAACACTTTATGTAGAATAAGATGTATGTCACAGAGACGAGCATCGGTGCCCACAATATGACCCCTGAAGCGGCAAGGGATGAGATGATGCAACGCCGTAATGAAGGGAACGGTGTCAATGCTGTCGATCAGCTTCGATCAATTGCAGGACTATGCAACTCTGGAGAGTTTGATGCTGCCACAACCAGCCTCCCTCTTCATGAGCGCAAAATCAATGGCGATGCTACAGATCAGGCAGTCTTGCGTCTGTCAGAATCACTTGGCCCTGTCTCAGAGCTTCGCCAAATGTGGAAGAAGACATTCGAACTCGCCTTCAACAGCAAAAACAAGTACATGATCAGGACTTTGGCATTGGCAGAGCCAGAAGGTCTCAAGCTTGCATTACCTTCTACCGAAGCTGCCACTTTCCGTCCTGAAGACACGTAAGAAATCCAAGCAAGTTTCGAAACTAGACTAATATGCTACAGTCTCCTGACAATCAAGGGTGCCCCAGATGTTTTGATCGGACGATGCTCCAAGTTCACGTCCATCGAGGGTGATGCCAAACCTCTTGATGGTATCACGCGTGCTACTATCGAGGAAATCAAGAACACTTGGTCATCCCAAGGCAAGCGTGTTATTCTACTGGCTCGGAAGACCGTTTGCAAGGAGCAGATCATCAATGCACAAACTTCGAGTCACTTTGAGGAGGAAGTAATGCGTCATGCAAGATCAGATCTCACACTTGTTGGCATTGTTGGTATTGTTGACCCACCTCGGGACGAGATTCCATACGTTGTTAAGACATTGCGCGGTGCTGGAATCCGCATATTTATGGTCTGTACCCCCTAGTTTATATTATATATCCTTCTAATGTGCGTTTAGGTCACTGGCGACTTTGCTTTGACCGCACAAGCAATTGCAACAGAATGCGGTATCATCACGAATCCACCAAACATGGTCAAGAACATCTCGGCGCTTTCTCGCGACGACGCGTATTCGACTTCTGATTCTGATGAAAAAGAGAATGTTATCGACATCTCATCAAATTCTTGCAAGTCCATCGTTCTCAGTGGGCCAGAGATGATCACCCTGAACGAGAACCAATGGGAACAACTTTGCACCTACGACGAAATCGTCTTCGCTCGAACCACTCCTGAACAAAAACTCCGTATCGTCCGTGAGTTCCAAGGTCGAGACGAGATCGTGGGTATGACCGGCGACGGTGTTAATGATGCTCCTTCTCTTAAGGCTGCTGATATTGGTATCGCTCTTGGATCCGGTTCAGATATTGCCATTGAAGCCGCCGATATGGTTCTTCTAGAGTCCTTTGGAGCCGTTGTCGAGGCTGTTCAATATGGACGAGTCGTCTTTGACAACTTGAAGAAGACCATCGCATACCTACTTCCCGCTGGCTCCTTCTCGGAATTCTGGCCCGTCATGACTAACGTCATCTTTGGGCTTCCTCAAGTCTTGTCGTCATTCCTCATGATCATTATCGTAAGCAAATGTTGTGATCGGTAACTAGCATCAGGTGTACTAACATCATAATAGTGCTGCTTCACCGATTGTGCCGCCGCAACAGTCCTCGCGTACGAAACTCCTGAAGCTGACGTCCTCCTCCGCAAGCCCCGCAAACCCAGAACCGACCGCCTCGTCGACTGGCAATTAATGCTCCAATCCTACGGTTTCATCGGCGTCATCGAAACCCTCACCTCCTTCGCCATGTCCTACTGGTACCTGCAACGTGAAGGCATCTCCTTCAGCAATCTCTGGTTCAAATACGGCTCTCTCCCCGACAGCATCGACGCCGATTTTGCCAGCGCCCGCCTCGCAGAAGCTTCTTCCATCTACTTCGTCAACCTCGTTGTCATGCAATGGTTCTCTCTCCTCGCACTCCGTACCCGTCGTTTGAGTATCTTCCAGCATCCACCAGCATTTAATAAGGCCACGCGGAATTTGTATCTATTCCCTGCAATGGCGTTTGCTTTGTGCATGGCCATTTTTTGGTTGTATATCCCGCAGTTACAGAGTACGCTGGGCACGAGCCGGGTTCCGGCTGAGTATTTTTTCCTGCCGGCGGCGTTTGGGTTGGGAATTTTGTTTTTAGATGAGGCGAGGAAGTGGGGGGTTAGGAAGTGGCCGAAGGGCGTGCTTGCTAGAATTGCTTGGTAGAGAGGGATGCTGCCCACCAATTATACATAGATACAGAAATGATATTTTATCTTGTTAGAGAGTGTGTCTATCTACCTGTGATGTGACTAGTTTTTGTACAAGGCCTCCCCCGACCGCGTCTGGTAGGGACCACGACCAAACTGGGAATCTTAGGAGATTAGTCTCCTCTAATCTTCCACCCTCCCTAAGTAAAAAAACAGGTCGAGATGTTTACTGTACCCAGGGAACCCTCGCCAGTACCTCCCCCGTTCGTTCAGCGAAAGGTAATTGCAAAACGTGTTATACTCTCGCGGTTCATCTTTGAAGTGTCATCATCTACAATGGTATGTTCTATTCGTTTTGGGAACAATCGTATAGGGGTTTTTATTTTGAAACTTGTTTCCTCTAAAGCAAAAAGGGTTCTGGCAATTTCTTTGTTGTCATATAGGTAAAATTTAAAGGTTTTTTATTTTGAAACAATAATAGAGCTAATATTGACGATCCCTAGAGCATTGGAGAAGAACCAGAGACTGCGACATTCCATGCTCAAAATCAAAATAGCATTGTGCAAAACTGCTGCCGCCAAGATCCGAGTACCCTTACACAACATATCGAAAATCTTTATTCTCACTATCAGTGAGATCCTCCAGCCCATGCGAAAAGGTGGAAAGCCCAAATTTCTCGTCTCGTCGGCGATTCTTTCGGGTATACCACCACAAGCCCCATACAGAAAAAAGCAAGTCTCCAGCGCTGACTACAACACATGCGATAAATCCACCTGAAAATTTCGGTCCGGGTGTAGAAGAGAAACACAGTGGCCCTACAATATTGCCCAAGCAATATCCAATAAAGACCATGCCGCTGGTCGTTGTTTTCTTTGTGTGCCCTGCGCAGTTGGCCGCGGTGAGGCCAACTGAGATAGCGCTAGATCCAACAACAAAAGTCATGAGTACGACACCAGCGTAACTTAAAAATCAGCAATGGATTGAAATGAGTTGGCCAATTCACTTACAGCACACTTGGGCGAGACCGAGGGCCGAGCCAGGCCAAGAGACTTCCGACCAACGAGACCGTGCTGCAGATTATCAATAAAATGTAACGCATATTCTTGTATCTCTGCGCAATGTAACCAGAGATATAGACTGAAAAGGCAGCTCCAAATCCTAGCGGCATAAGGAGAAGAAGCGAGTTGAATTTACTGTAGCCAAAACCAGAGATGACGAGGGTACCGAAAGAGGAGAATACAGCGTTGGGGATGCCGGCCGAGCTAGAGATGAAGGCATTTGACCACATGTTCAAACTTAGGAAAGCTTCGAAGGCTTGCCTCTTTTTGAAGACGCGGTTGACCATGCCTGCATTGTTCTCTTTGATACGAGCCAGAACAATGCCTCGCTCTTCCTCGGTCATCCACTTTGCGCTGCTGGGGCTGTCTAACAAGGAATAATCTTAGTGTGCGAGATATATCAAAACTTTCAGGAACCTACCAGGCAAGACGATCAGGATGACAACACTCCAGAGCATGGTGATAGCTCCTGCAGTTAGGAACATGTACTTCCATGTTGATTCTCCAAATGGGCCATTGATATGGCCAAGACCCCATCCGATTAGCGGCGTAATTATCAGTGCCACACCACTCATACCCCACCAAAGACTCATTCTGAATGACTGTTCACTACGCGTCCACCAGAAGGTGATATATACAACAAACGATGGCGCGATGCAAGATTCCATGCACCCGAGGAAGAAACGGTTGACCATTAGCTGCCCGTACGTTTTGCAAGCGGGGGTGCACAATATGATGATTGACCACAAGAAAACACTTGCGGCGCAGACTTTGGCTGTTGGAAGTCGTTGTGTGAGTATGGCTGCGGGGTATACGCTTACTGCCGACATCGAGTTAAGCATGGGGAGGACATTTGAGTTGGGGTTTGAAACTGACCTAAGTAACCAATGTAGAATATTAAAGTAGTATTTGCGAGCCTCTGAGTGCTGGTGATTGCTACCCCTTTGCTGTTATGGCTGATGACTTGTATCAAATGGAGGTCCTTGGCGTAATTAAACTGCACGGCTTGGCCAGCGAGCGCTTTGTCCCAGCTGAAGTATTTCAATACAAGTTAGCTAGTGGTCATCTAGCTGCAAGTATTGGTGTGCGAGTTCGCTCACTATTGGAGGCCGTATGAGAACATGAGTACTGGCATGATCCAGAAGTCTAACTTCCGGAGAACACGCCTCGCTTCACGGTCAGTGTATACTACCTCCCTAGTAGGATTACTGGCAATATTGATGGTTTCGACGTGAATTCCATCTTCGAGGAACTTTTCAGAGGTATTGGGTTCCATCTTGTAAAAGTCCATTATTCTTATCCCCTGTGATGAGGAGAGGGAACGGTCATTCTTATAACATAAGGGCTGACAAGTCTCATGGTGCTTTAATTTACAAGGTTATCTTAAGATAAGGCCTTTCTCGTCCCCTTCCTCGGATAAGTTTGGGAAGCAGCCATTGGGAGAGCGGAAAAGCAGTATACGGGAATGTATACAAGGAAGGAGGACCCAAACCGGGGGACATGCGGGGAGAAGGAGTCTGGAGTCGGCTTGGACTTAGAGATCCTACTGCAAGATAGATGCGGAGAAGTGTGGGAAGTTTGGACGGTAATAGCATAAGTGGATCTCGTATCTTGGTTTTCTGTTCTACCTCCGTACGGAATTTGTAAAAGGCTTGGTTGGCTTCTGAGGCCGTCGTGGGTATCTCAGCTTACGTAATACTACTAATCCCATTAACTCCGCCCGTTCGCGGCCGCCGTAGTTCAGAGAGCGATCCTGAAGCAATTGGCTATGTTCGCGATGAAACCCCTCAAAAAAGCATCGTGTGGCGTTGGCAGTTCGACTGAGTGGACGATTGACCCCTGACCCCCGACCTTGCATGCATTTCTCAGCTGACCAGGTACCCCAGGTGTTAAATTCCCCGCTCACGGGGAGAACATGGATCTCTTCCCTTCGACATCAATTCTTAATCTATCCGACATTGACCCAAGAATCGGCTTCACAGTATGCAGAACAATGCCGTGGATCTCTATGACGGACCGGGAAATCTGAATCTGGGCTCTGTCTACTTGGAGAAACCATTGCGTCCTACCGAAGCCATCAAACCAATATCAGGCTCACGTGCACCAGACCGGTCTTCGAAGAGTACGAGTCGCAGAAGACTGGCCTGTAGGAGCTGCAGACAAGCAAAGGTATGTTCCGAGTCCTGGTTATCGGAGGCTCCAAGATGGGACAACCATCTTAGTCAATGACAGATTAAGTGCGATCCTTCTCCGTTGCCCGCTGGACGCTGCAAAAGATGCCTTACCAGGAATGAGGATTGCCGTGTTGATGCAGATTTCCAAAGAGTTCATAAGAAACAGTGAGACAAACCATAAGCCTATGCCGTGCATCGGTCTAACCCTGGCAATAGGACAGCCGCTCAACTTCAAGAGCAAATTGACCGCTTGAACTCGGTTTTAGGCAAGACTTCGAATCAAATAACATCAAATCTTACTTCAGAGAAACAAATTCGAGACCTCATCGTACATCAAGACGATGACATTAGTCCTTCTCTTCCCGTGCACTTGCCAACATCCCTCAGTTCCGGCAATACCAACAATACTCCACTATCGACCTGGAGGGCTCGTAGCCAGACTGAAAATAGCTCACCTGTGGCTTCACTGACCACACAAAACTCAATTTCTCTCAAAGACATCCGAGATGTACCTGTGACTAGTTCGTCGGAAACACTCTCAATTCCACGTAAGATTGGGGACGTAAGCATTGATGGAGAAGAAGTAAACCAGCTGTTTAAAATGTATGCTCCTTATTCGAGTTCTATGACGTGCTTACTTACGTATTCAGTTTTTTCAAGCATTACCATCCTTTTCTTCGCCTTCTGGATCCCTCACTGTCACCAGCGAAGTGCTACGATTATTCCGCACTCCTCTTTTGGTCGATAATAACAGTGGCATCTCGCCACTATGCATCTGATCCAACTTTAATCACATCACTTGCCGTACCTGTCACCACATTGCTTTGGAAGAGAATTTCAAGCCTACCTCATACAATTGACCTTGTTCAAGCAATTGTATTGATGACTACATGGCCATTTCCAACCTCCTCTATGCACACAGACCCGTCCTTAACAATAATTTCCATAGCAAAAGCCACCGCGTTAACATTAGGGCTGCATCGGCCTGAAACCGTCCAAGACTTTTTAAGGGTCAGTACCAGACTCAACCCTAAAGAGATTCAAGAAGCTGTCAAAACGTGGGCCGGATGCTATATTGCTGCACAAAGGTTTGATACTCCGTCTCTGGCGCTTAAATATCTAACCTCCCTAGTGTCACATCTTCAATTGGACACCAGCCTCTTTTCACAGTCGATTGGGCCATCGATCGAGCATGTCAAACAGGGACCGTTTATGAATTACCGGAGGAAATTCGACATCGACTCTTGATCCAACAGTTTTCAAGCTATGTCAGCCAAGTCATGTCGGAAAACAGGCAGAATCCAACGGGGCTCCCATCTGAAAATGAAATTGGAACAACTTTAGCATTTCTAGAGAGGGCGTTTGAAGACCTGCAGCGGCAACTAGACGGGGATCTGACAAGTAGGTCCCATATCTTGGAAACTGTTCAAACAATTTCCGAAATTGACATTTCCTTCAGTTAACAATCAAATAATGCTGTGCTGTGCCTGTCTGCAATTGAGAGCGTTCTACTTCTTCGAAACCCCGCATTCTCGTCAACGTGGCTTGCTCAAATCTTATACAACGGCACTTTCCTTGATTGAGATGACCGAGAAAGCGACGGAAAAGTCTGGTTTTATGATCTATGCGCCGGCTCATTTTGGACATATGATGTTTACGGCCGGTGTTACCCTACTAAAAATTCTGCATTCCAGCTTCTCTACTTTCGTTGACTTTGCCAGAGGAAAACGTGCGTTCAACTCGGTCATTACCTTATGTCGTCGAGCCTCTATTGAAGACAATGACCTTCCCGGTAGGAGTTCAAAAATTCTTTCTCAGTTGTGGGCAATTCACGACCCGTCCAGTTGGAAGTCAGGACAAGGAAACGAGCCTAGTCTACGTTTGAGGACTCGATCAAGTGCGAGCGTCATGCACGACGCTTTGTGGGCCTGGAGAGAGAGATTCGCTAAGCAAAACAATTGTCAAGGGCCAGGACTTGTTCTGACTCCTAATCCTACCCCTGCTGGAACAACCGCAGATGTGCCAGGATCAATTTCATCTTCCGACGACATGTCCCAGAGTCATGTCACAACGGAGACAGCCAACCGAGTCAACGATTCCAATCCGAATTTTTGCATCGAAGGACTGGGCGCAATCTGGGATATGAATGTGCCTTGGTTACTGCCTATGGATCTCGACACATATTTCTCTCGTGAAGATCAGCAAATGGGCCTACCGAATTTCCCATATTCCCTTGAAGCAGACGCATACCTATAAATTGTGGAGGCTTCGAGCATTCTGACTAACGGTGCTGTTGGACTGCGGTTGATTTTGGGCGAGTCTCACAGATTTATAGAAGCTACTCGTTTTCGAAATGCCTCAGACCTGTGTGATAGCTCCTATCATTGATTTTCAACTATGGAAAGTACTTGGCTGTGTTTTTAAAAGAAATTTTGCCGCTTTACTAATTTTACTGTGGCTTCTAACTAAATATTCAAACGCCATTCGAATACAACTTTCCACCAGCAGCCATGTCGAAATCTATAGCTTCCTTCAACCCACAGGCCAGAAATAGGTCTTTGGGAGAAAAAGGCTTCTCCGAAGACACTGCCTTCGAAGTATCTCCGGTCTCCAACAATGTGTTCACCGCAGCTGTCACACTCCGGAACGCTGCTTCCAATGCCAAACCAGGGTATATAATAAGCCTGAAACCCACCAATCTTGCTTCTTCAACAGTGAAATGGGGTGTAAGTCCACCATCAACCATATTTAACAATACTGGTGTTGGCGATAACTCTTGGCAAATCCTCGTGGCTTCCTCCTTGCTGGAAATACCTTCAAGGAATGCTACATCTGCACCAACAGCAATAGCAGCTTTGAGTCTTGATACTGCTACATCGCAGCCTAAAGACTGCAAAGAGTCGGTGCGAGCTATGATAACAATGTCCCGTCCAGCGAGTGTACGTGCATTCACAGCTGCGCGGATGCGGGACAGGAAGACTTCTTCCTCAACTAGCTCTTTGTTCGCCAAGTGACCGCAGCGTTTCGTGACGACTTGGTCTTCGAGATGGAGAGCTGCCACGCCGCTCTGAATATATTGATCGGTGGTTCGGCCTACCATCAGTGGACCTAGTACGTCTCAGCTTTTCCACAACAAATTAGTTTCTAGCTTCTAGTTTTGCTTTACCTCCATATCCCGTATCGGCATCCGCAATGAGAGGAATATTCCTATTCAGGCTTGCGATCATATTTGCATGTTCGCGCATGTCGTTCAACGTCGCAACTCCCAGATCTGGCATCCCAAGCTTGGAAATTGTAGTTCCTGCTCCTGTCTATAGCACGATTATATTAGCAAGATTGGCAGGAAATAACGAGGGGTTCCTCGGGACATGATAATCCATCCTAGTATAACTTCCTATGAAAATGTAGCTCTTCGATACTCGCACATACCATATACAAGCATTCAAACCCCGCGTTCAGTGCAATTCTCGCTGTCAACCCATCATATACGCCGGGACAAACAATGATCTTGCTCTTGTCTTTTAGCAACTCGCGGAGTCTTTTGACAGCAGGTGAAGTCATTTTGAAAGTTAAATACCCTCAGCTGTCTTTTTTTTTCGAAAGTAGTAACGAAAACTTGAATATATGTTCCTGAACTTTCAGACTCGCAGCAGATCCGCATGAGTTACCCCGCGGGATCATACAGAGCAGCCAATCAGAAAGAACACCGTAAACGCTCCCACCCGCAAGACGGGCTCCGAGGACCGACGTATCCCCCACTTCATACTCAATGCCATACATCAATGTGGGAGAATTGTTTGCATGCCCTGGTGACATTTCGATGGTAGTATGTTGAACCCCCCAACCGGGCCGGTCGGTCCATGTGTTTCGATGACGTGCATTCTACTTTTTATTTCCTTCTCTTATACTCCTAAAGCAGTCCTCCCAAATTCGAAGTGAAATAACCAAGATATATGTTCAGGAGAAAATATGAATTCAATTCAGCAACTTCTTGGACTTGTAAAGGATTTGAGAGGGATTGAGCTTTATGAAAAAGACTATGGATCCGGCAGGTGCCCTAAATCCTCGACGAGAACCATTGGAGCTGATGATTCATTCACAAAAGACTCTGCAATAAACTTCTTGACCCGGGTCAGCAATGTGGCAGCCGCACTCTCAACTAAGGATCGCCAGCGGGAAGCTGATGCCCTTCTCCACGTCTCCTTGCTATGTACACAATCGCAAGATTTTGGTGGTTTGGGCCTTTCTTCTGCTTCCAATGCAGAACTTACCTCACAACAGGTCTCTGAAGTTCTGTTCTTGGTGTCTGCATGGTTGGAATCGCTGAACTCTGCAGATCGCTGCTCGACACAGACAAAGGCGCCTCTCGCATCTCGACCGGCAGGGAGACGTGGTATGACAGTGACGGAGAAGATATTTGCTACTCATGACATTGAGGGGAAAGGGTCAGTAAGACCTGGTGATGTAGTGGTAGTGAATGTGGATTGGATTATGGCATCCGAAGCGTCTTGGAAGGTAAAAATTCCATACTTTCTTCAGTCCAACTTCCTTAACATCTCGCAGGGAATGAAAGGCACATACGATGAGCTCGGAGAGCCTGGAATTTTCAGAAATGACAGATTTTGGCTTGCTGGTGATCATGTCGTGGATCCCCGAGTCAATCATGTTCCTGCTATCAAGAGTCTGATTGACGCAAGTGAGCGTGCCAGAAAAGTATTCAAGATGACTGAATATCAAGGAATGAATGTAGGTGAAAGGACCTCGCTAATTCAATTTCGATCACTGTCGTATTCCAAAAAGTTTCTGGCTAACTCTTAACAGTATACTATAATGCACACCGAATTCTATCGGGAGCGAGCCGAGCCGGGAATGCTAATTATTGGCTCAGACTCTCATACATGCTCATCCGGCGCCCTTGGATGTCTCTCAATCGGACTCGGTGCTGCAGACGTCACTATGCCTCTAGTAACAGGTCACACCTGGTTCAAGGTCCCTGATACCGTACAGATATGCCTATCTGGGGCACCTCCACTTGGTGTTGGAGGCAAAGATGTTATACTATATATTTTAAAGGTGTTAAAGAGGAACACGGTGGCTTCTGAGCGAATTGTTGAATTTACAGGCCCGGGGGTAAAGCACTTGTCTTGTGATGCTCGCTTTGCAATTTGTAATATGTGTACGGTAAGCAACTCTCGCAACTCAACTATCAACTTCTACGTCACAGCGTCGCATACAGATGCAATGCTGATTTATAAAAAGGAGTTCGGAGCTATCACTGGCATATTTGTTCCTGATGAAATAACGTTTGATTTTATCGAGAAACGTCGTTTGGCGAAGTACAAAAAATCCTCGCAATGCTACTTCCCCGACGACGACGCCGTTTACGTTGAGACTTATGAGATAGACTTGAGTAAAGTTGAGTCTTTCATAGCTGTCTACCCTTCTCCCGATGCAGTCGTGCCTGTTTCTGAAATGGCCGGCACAGCATTGGACGGTTGTTTCATCGGTGCTTGCACTACCACGGAAGAAGACCTTATTATTGGCGGCCTGGTGTTAGAGTATTCTCTAAAAGAGGGTCTCAGACCTTCCTCTCATGGGAAACGCAAGGTTGTTCCTGGCTCCCTTCCAATTCTGAATCGTCTTCGTACGCTTGGCTTGATCGAAATCTACGAGACGGCTGGATTTGAAATTGGAATACCAGGTTGCAGTTACTGTGTGGGAATGTCGGCAGATAAAGCTGCTGAAGGGGAAATATGGCTTTCGTCTCAAAACAGGAACTTCCAAAACCGGATGGGCAAAGGTGACTTATTCCGATTTGTTAATTCTCATTCTTTTTCCTGCCTCATGTAACTATTGTATTTAACACTCTCTAGGATCCATTGGTCACCTAGCCTCGGCGGCAACAGTTGCCGCATCTTCCTTCAATATGAAAGTCACGGATCCACATAGGATTCTAGAGGTGCTAGATGTAACTCGTCTCCATGAACTTCTAGGGTCCAGGACGAGGCCTTCTTCTATTCAGAAAAAACACCCACGAAAGTCTAAATTGACATACGTGCATCCAAACAGCAAAGAAGATCATACCAAGAGCTCTGAGAATGCAAAAACTTCCAAAAATTCATCAAATTCTGTGGTCGCTAATACAAATGGCGACCAATCCAAAGTATACTACGGGAAGGTTAATCTACTCGGCGATTACGTTGACACGGATGCCGTAAGCTGGAGAAACCACCCCCTTCAAAACAGTTAAAGTGTCTAAATCCTATTCCTATAGCTTGCCCCAGCTCAATATCTAATCTCTTGCGCAACGAATGAAGAGATTGGTGCACACTGCCTTGAGTTCACGCAGCCCGAATTCCGAGACCGTGTGAAAGAGGGCTATAATATCGTCGTTGGCGGCGAGGCTTTTGGCTGCGGCTCTTCTCGCGAGCAAGCTGTGTCAGCTTTGTTAGGTATGTGGTCTACGCTTTTCTTTTGTGCCAGATTGTATGATAATACCACTAAGGTATTAACTAACTATACGTAGGATGTGGAGTGCAGTGCGTAATCGCCAAGTCCTTCAGCTACATCTACGCACGCAATCAGCCGAGTCTCGGACTCCTTGGTATCACAATCATGGACCCAGAATTCTATACAATGGCTTCTGATGGTGCAGATATTGTTGTTAATGTTAGTGCCTGCGATGTCGAGGTGAATGGGAAGAAGTTTCCGTTTGTGCTTAGTAAGATGGAGAGAGAACTTATTGCCGCTGGGGGGATTAGTGCTGCGTTTCGGACGTTTGGAAAGAGCTTGTTCAATGCCATGACGAAAGGGAAGGAGAGTATTCTTAAACATGAGGATAGAGAAGGAAATTGTGGGACCTTGGGAGAGGTGCAGTGGTAAGATAAAGTTGAGAATGGGTAGCTTGCTACAATGAAAGATTTTTAACATGTACATGTCAGTTGACTTGTATGGAGGCCATTTCAGAGTGAGAATACTGAGGTATCAAAGTGATCGAAAGGGTCAAGTTGTTAAATAGAATTCCAGAGAACCTACGCTCGTTTGATTGAGGAGGGGTGGTTCAGTATAAGTTTAAATGATGGCTTTTTCCTCTGCCAATGGCGTGTTAACATATTCTTTCCAAGCTACAAATCGCGTAGAAAGTTTTGGTTCCAGTGACAGTGGAGTAAGCCTGGAAATTTAGCGATACCTTCGCTAAAAAGCCCTATAAAACTAACGAGCTTTCACACTATAATTATAAAATAGCTTCTTTTACCCCGCAATACGGTGACCGAAGTTTCAGCGCGATTTGTAGGATACAGTTCAGAGCTGAGCTTTAGATTTCTTACTTTCCCCTTTTTTATAGGACAGACATATGAAAATGATAAATAATGTTGTGGAGTTTGATAAAGAAAGAGAGAAAGAGAGAGAGAGAGAGCTGAGCGAAAATTTAGCTAGGTCACAGAGAAGGTCGTCAAGTTTTGGTTTACTTGTGAATTTTGTAGATTGTACTTAGAAAACTTAATTGAAAGAACCATATCTCCAATGCTTTCTCATTATAAAGGAAGACTATGCTACATTATCATGCAGCCAACATCTTTCTCGTTTCGATCAGCCGACTTAGTGACTCCAGCGGCGGCAGGACCTTTCTATGTCCCGAAGGCAATTCCTTCTTTCCAGGATCGTTAGGAAATTCTATTCCCCAGAAGCGTTTCACATGATCCTGAATAACATCATAACCGACACCAAATCGGACTACTTCCGGCACCGGCTTGCTGAAATCAATCATAGTCGAGCTGCGCCCATGGAAGCCATACTTGACCAGTCCATAATCGAGGACGAGGTCAGCCAACTCAATGAGCTCTTTTGGAATATCTTCAACTACATATTTTGTGCCTAGAAGTGTCACTTAGAATATTTATGGACAAAGAGAAGAGAACAGCATACCGGTTCCAGAAATATTAGCTGAGCTTCCAAGAAACGGCATCGATGCCGCCATAGTCAACTTTGTAATCTCATCCACAATCGGGCCAGCATTAATAAGCATCGCTATGGTGCCTCCCACAGTGGCTGCCTCCAACGTCCTAGGCTGGATGTCCTTCAAAATAGGGTCGTCTTCATGATACGGCGCAACCACACCGAGCGGCAAGTCGAAACTTTGCACGAGGCAGTGCACAATTTCTGCGTTTTGGCCCTGCAGTTTATGGAGGCGCTGGGATAGAACGAAAGAGCCTCCCATGGCGTGCCGCTTGTGGCTGGGGCGCTGTTTGGCGAGGAATATCCGCTCGAGAGCGTCGTCGCTGGATGTCATGAGCGTGTAGCCCATTGAGGCGGGGACGATGGCGATACCGCCCGCTTGAAGAACCTCGAAGACGCGTTGAGCGTCTGCTTTGATATCTGGAGGCGACATTGTACTTGATGTTGAGTTTGGGCTTTTTGTGGAATGACTGGAGGCTTCAAGAATTTGGAACTTTCCAAGGGGGTTCAAGGAGGAGACAGGTTACGAGAGAATACGAGCAGGAGAAGGTCTTTCAGTATTACCTACCTGATATATGTACCAAAAGAGATATAGGAAGATCCATATTTTCTGAGGAAGAGTTGGTGAGGAGAGTTGGTCTCGTGGTGTTGCAAGGAGAGCTAGCCAATCATATCGGAGACCGTAAACGGACGGAGTCGACTCAGGGGAACTTTAGCGAAACTGTGAAGCGGGGTAGACCAATAGCCGAGCCTAGCCCCCCTTTTCCGGTCGATCAAACATGGTGATCCTGGCAGAGCAGATGAAAAGAACCTTTAGAGTACGATACACTCTAATTCCTCGGTAGCCTCAGCTCCCATAATTGCGGAGTGACGAGGTGAGGAAGTGCGGGGTTAGTAAATGGCCGAAGGATGTTTGGTATTGAAAAGGAATAGCAGGCATGCAATATTGGGAATCTGCTTTTATTAGCGTGTCTACAATTTATATGTACAAGAACTTTGGTATATCATGCTTCCGCTGCTAGCGTAGCTGTGGCCTGTAAAGCTGAAGGTTCCAAGTGTGAGAGAAAGCGCGCACAGAGAGTCTTCGAGAACCCTTGCCTAGAAGCTATCCTCGCTGGCCAAATCCTAATGACCTAACTTAGACGCCTCAAATTCCTCGTAACCCATCACAACATCCCTCTTACGCCTCTCCTACTCCCTACACTTCCACTTAGGATCTTCAATCTCCTCGATTCTCACAATGTCAACCTTCTTCCTGAATTGTTGAAGTCGCAATCCATACTCAGCATCCGTACCAAGGCGCTTCAATTCGCGAATCAGCTCATCATCTGATCCTAAGAACCCACACCTGTCGTTGCGGATTCTGAAGTTGTAAAGATATTGGATATTAAGATCACCGTCGAATCGAACCACTTGAAAGCGTTCTAAATTATCTGACGCCTTGAAAAACCCACTTAATTCGCCCTGGGTCTCATCGTATCCGCAGCCACCGCAACCCTCGCAAGTCACTTGGTCTCCGAAGTCCTCTAGGGAGTTTCATTCGTATCGTAGGCCTCTGCTAATAACCAACGTTTTGAGTCGGTCCATGAGGTGCAAGATCGGGATGTAGGTAGGTGGAAGGACTCTCTCAATCTCCTTGGTGCTGGAATCATGCTCATTCTCTTCCATTTCGTGTCCCTGCTGATGTTCTCTTTATCTCTACCCTTGTCGCAATTCTCATCCTCGTCCTCGTTTGTCTTGGTGTCGTTGATGGTTTCCTTTTGGTCTCCGTCCGTGTCCTCCCATTCATACTTATCCAGAGAACCCGCCAAATAGCCCTCTTTCTTAGAAAAAAACATGCCACTTCTTTGCATTCGTATTCAAGAAAATCTTGTCTGTCGCAAAATTGAACCAACAGCGCTGGGTGATGTCACGGTCTAAATGAATACTCTCATGTCTGCAGTTCTTTGATGCTTCATGTCTAGATTCCTGACAGATACCAAGAGCGGAAATGGAAGTGATTGGGTTAGATAGAGCCCAGCGGCCTTGATTTTCATGACCGTTGAGGTAGCTGAAGCGGCGCTGTCCCTGATTATGGACGTCGTAGGTGATGAGAGTCTGAGGCTCGGGAAGGGTGCAGTTCCAAATCTTGAGGCAAACATTGGCTGCAAGCTCGGAGAAGCGGTGGAAGGTGGTGTAGCGCTCGGAATCCGGAGGTGGGGGAGGTTTGAAGGAAGCCTGGGTTGGGGCGGCAATGGTGGGGGCATTCGAGATTGTTGAGTTGGATGCA